>Ga0208014_1000038_pt1 | contig 101659 bp, 92 predicted proteins | sample 25_taG_FD_184099 | JGI IMG/M metagenome (GOLD analysis project Ga0208014, IMG submission 184099) | Marine viral communities from Cariaco Basin, Caribbean Sea - 25_WHOI_OMZ (SPAdes) (version 2) | ecosystem: Environmental > Aquatic > Marine > Oceanic | place: Caribbean Sea: Cariaco Basin...
TTGCCACAGTAAATGCGCAGACCAGATGGAATGGAACTATGTTCGCCTGGACATCCGTTAGAAGAGACCTCGTAGATTATTTTGAAAATAGATTTTTAACCGATGACACACTTTAATGAACACTCCCCCATCAAGTTATTTTTGAAAAAATTCCTCATCTTTTATCTGTTAATGAAATCTTAAAAATTCTTATCTTTGGGAATTGACAGGTCCTCCACAAGACTTAAGTTAGTCTTGTCCTAACCATAATTTAATACGATTTGTCCAAAAGAATCCATCTTTGATTTTATTGGAACCTTAAGTTTATGAACCAAACCTACACTTTCTCTTTTACTGCCACATCACTCCGCCTTAACGAAATGATTCGTGTTGCCAAATCGACCGTAGAAAATAAAGAAATTGATTATGCAATCGAGATTGGCAATGGAAAAGAAGCTACCGGAAAAAGAATTCTCAGTGAAATTCGAAAGAGGATAACACAGTTAACGCACGATCAGTTAAAAATTTTGGCAAATGGAGATTATACAAATCAAATACATATAGCCTTTTTAGCTGTTTGCAAAACCTATGGGTTTATAAGAGATTTTGTAATCGAGGTGCTGCGCGAAAATTTGTTGGTTTTCGATTATCAAATTTCAGAGGGAGAGTATATCACTTTCTATAGGAAGAAGGCAGAGCTTTATCCAACTATGGAATCCTTAACTGAGGTAACCCAAAAAAAAGTGCGACAAGTGGTTTTTACTATTTTGGAGCAAGCTGGGATTATAGATTCCACAAAAAATAAAATGATACAACCTCAAATTTTGGAGCCATTGGTTATTCGGTCAATTGTGGAGGATGATGCGCAATGGTTAAAAGTCTTTTTAATTAATGATATAGAGATTACAAATATAAAAGCTGCCTTATGAGAGATATATCTGAAAAGTTTGAACATATCTACCAAGCGGTAACATCTCAGTCCTTTTTAAAGGGCGAAGGCATTGGAGGAGAAATCCAATTTTATATTGCTGCCTATGATGCCAAAAAAGAACTTGAAGTCCGAGATTCCATCCAAAGACTGATCAGAAAAGTGGACACAATGGGGATTCCCGTAAAGGAAATCAATCTGTATGATTTAATTTGCGAGATATTGGAGGAGAAAGGAGGAATGGATAGAATGTTTCGCGTAGAGAAAGCGAGATCTAAAGACAAGTTTTTACGGGCTCTTCAATCGTCTTTAAATATGCACAATATATTGATACCGAAAATCAAGGAGATTGTGGAGACTTCAAACGCGAGTGTATACTTCCTGACGGGGATTGGATTGGTATTTCCATATATCCGTTCCCACAATATTTTGAACAATTTACAAAACGTAATTAAAGATGCTCCAATGGTCGCTTTTTTTCCTGGGGAATACGATGGGCATTCCCTCAATCTCTTTGGCTTGTTTAAGGACGACAATTATTACAGGGCATTTAATATTGACACTATAGAAATCAAAAAATGATAATCAAGAATATTTTTCAAAAGAAAATCGATAGAAATATTGAGACTGTTATAAAAGCAGATGACAGAGAAAATATTTCGGAGGAAGTCACCGAATATGTTATCACTAATGAAATTGCGAAGAAAATAAGAGACTTCTTTCAACAGTATAACAATTACGCGGGTGCCAACGGAGTTTGGATCTCTGGTTTTTTTGGAAGTGGAAAATCCCACTTGCTTAAAATCCTATCCTATGTCTTAGAAAATAAGGAATATGATGGAGATAAAAGTGGAGAGGTATTCGCCGCAAAAATAGAAGATGACGAAATGTTGAAAGGTGATGTGCTTTCGGCAACGCGAATTCCTTCGGAATCAATTCTTTTTAATATTGACCAACAAGCTCAGATTACCAGTAAGTCTAATGAAAATGCTATTTTATCTGTCTTTTATAAGGTGTTTTTCGACCATTTGGGGTATTATGGTTTTCAGCCTCACGTGGCAGAATTTGAAATGTGGGTGGATAAGCAAGGTCATTATGACCAGTTTAAAGAACAATTTAAATCAAAACTGGGTAAATCCTGGGAAGAAATGCGAATGGATTATTTTGACCCTGCCGTTACCGATGCTATTGCGGAAGTGCTGGGAGATTTAAATAATACAGATGCTTCAAAATATGAAAATATCTTGGATGATATTGAGGACCGACAAAAGCAATCCATTGAAGATTTTTCGCTTCGAGTACAGGAGTATCTTCAAACAAAACCAAAAGGGTTCCGACTCAACTTTTTTGTTGATGAAGTAGGGCAGTACGTTAGTGATAATGTAAAGCTGATGCTCAACCTACAAACCATTGCTGAAAGTCTCGCCACCAAAACAAAAGGTAATTCTTGGATTTTGGTCACCTCTCAGGAAGATATGGAAAAGGTGGTAGGCGATATGAACAAGCAACAGCAAAATGACTTTTCACGAATCCAGGCGCGTTTCAAAATAAAAATTCCATTGACTTCTGCCAATGTGGATGAGGTGATTGAAAAGAGATTATTAAAGAAAGAAGAAGAACCCCAGAAACATTTGGTTTCCATTTATAAAAAAGAAAAAGCGCACTTAGATACCTTATTGTCATTTTCAGATGCCGGAGTTCAGTTTAAAGGTTTTGTGGACGACAAAGATTTTGGGAACAAATATCCTTTTGTTTCCTATCAATTTGATCTCTTTCAGCAATGCCGTCGTGCGCTTTCTACCCATAATGCTTTTCAAGGAAAACACGCCTCAGTGGGGGAGCGATCTATGCTCGGAGTATTCCAACAGGTAATTCAAGGCATAGAAAATCAAGATGACAGTACCTTGGTGAGTTTCGATAAAATGTATGAAGGAATAAAGAATGAGCTTCGTGGCGAAATCCAGAGCTCTATTATTCTAGCAGACCGACAGCTGGAAAATCGTTTTGCGCTCCAGGTTTTAAAAGCCTTGTTCTTAGTTAAATATTACGGCAATTTTAAAACTACCCAACGCAATATTTCCGTGTTACTAATAGACAATATCCATATTGATATTAAAGCCCACGAACAGAAAATTGAGGAGGCTCTTAATATCTTGGAAAACCAAAGCTATATACAGCGCAATGGTGATATCTATGAGTTTCTTACGGACGATGAAAAAGATGTAGAACAGGAAATCAAAAATACCGATGTTGATGAACAAGCGGTTTCCCAATTGCTAAAAGAAATATTCTTCGACGAAATTATTCGGGAAAACAGAATTAAATTCCTGGACAATAAACAAGATTACGACTTTACGTCAAAGATTGATGGAATGATGATGGGCCGGGAAAAGGAACTCGAAATAGAGATCATCACCCAAAACTACTACGATTACGAAAACGAAATCACCATACAGTCCCAAACGATGGGCAGTACGGGAATGAAAATGGTATTACCTCCCGACTCCACGTTTATTAAGGATATGAAGATGTATCTGCGCACGTTGAAATACGTAAAGCAGACGCAATCTACCAGCAACCGTCCCGAACTAAAACGCATTCTTCAGGATAAAGGCCAGCAAAATGCCGAACGAAGAAGGAACTTAAACTTTATTGGCAATAAGTTTTTAGCCAATTCGCAGGTTTATATGAATGGTAGCAAACACGAAATGGGTGCCACTAGTGATGGTAAAACTAGAGTGATAATGGCTTTTCAGGATTTGATTAAAATTGTTTATTCAAGTCTGCGAATGTTGGGCAGCACCGTATTTACGGAGGAAACGATCAAAACCGTGGTTCGTTCTCCACAAGACGATTTGTTTAAGGGAGACAATGAAACAATGTCTGAAGCCGAATCGGAAGTGCTCAATCTTATCATTCGAAGAAAAAAACAATCGGATAGAACTTCCTTAAACGATTTAAGAACTCATTTCTCAAAAAAACCCTATGGTTGGTATCAGAATGCCATTTTTACCGTTGCCGCTAAGCTCTTTAAACGTGGAAAAATAGAACTGCGACAAGATTCAAATATTCTGGAAGGAGAAGAAGCGCTTAATGCGTTTATAAACTCCAGCAATTATGGCAATACCTTATTGGAACCCCAGCAAGATATTGATGCGAGATTTGTAAAACAGCTTAAAGATCTATATGCCGATGTCTTTGATGAAAGCTGTGCTGCTAAAGAAGCAAAAGATGTGGCATTGGCTTTTAAGGATCGCCTAAAGCAAATGCATATTGAGGTCAATCTATTGTTGATGCGAAAGCACGAATACAGATTCTTGGAAAGTTTAGAGCCTTTGTCCGAAATACTGGACAGGCTAACCCAAAAGGAATATTCTTATTATTTGCTGAGTATCGGTGAATTTGAAGACAAATTGCTCGATGCCAAGGAAGATCTGCTTGACCCGATTAAACGCTTTATGAACGGGGAGCAGCGAAAGATTTACGATGATATAAAAAAGACGGTTCAAGGCAATACAGCCAATATCAATTTTATTGAGGGCGATGAGTTTGACACCTTAAAAAACTTAATTGAAAGTGATGCCCCGTATAAAGGCAATGGCATTCAATTGGCAAAAGCTGCCAATGACAGTCTTTCCAAAAAAGTGCTGGATGCCATTAAAGTGGAGAAGGAAAACTTTTTAGAAAAGTATGGCGAGATTCTTTCCAATATCACCGAAAGAGAGGAATTCTCAAAATTGAATGGGGAAGAAAAACAAATTCTCGAACCTTTTGAATCCTTAAAGAAACAGGTTGGCGATAAAGATTTCCGATATATAGGAAACATTAAAAATGCTGCGAACGATTTGGAGGAAAAACTATACCACCAACAGCTCAACTTGATGATGCAATTGGTGGCAGTCAAAGATGAAGATGGAAAAGCAAAAGAACCTCCCGCCAAATACATTAAACGAAACTCCATTTATGTCGATTTTGACAAACGCGACCTTACCTCAGAGGAGGATGTGGAAGCCTATGTAGAGGCATTACGGGAAGCTTATCTAAAGCGGATTAAAGATAATATTAGAATAACACTTTAGCTATTAGAGACTAGTAACGAGTTACAAACAAGAAATAAATTTAAACTATGAAAAAAGCAATCGGTATAGACCTTGGAACAAGCAATTCGGTAATTGCATTCAAAGACACAGTGGTAAAAATTATCCGAAATAAAGAAAACGAAGAACTTACACGTTCTTGCATTGGTCTTAGAAAAGAAGAAATTTTGGTGGGCAGAACCGCCTTCCAACTGCTGAAAACAGACCCCATAAACACTATCCTCTCAGTAAAAAGACTAATGGGTGCTGCTATTAAGGATAACATGGTGAAGAATATGATTGATAGTCCTTATTACAAATTCGCTATAGCACCATTGAAAGGTGGAACAGATGATGCCGTTGCTATTATTCTTGGGGGTAAACAATACACACCTGAACAACTAAGTTCGGAAATATTAACAAAACTCAAAAGAGACGCAGAAGAAAAATTAGGAGATGAAGTTACCCATGCTGTAATAACTGTTCCGGCATACTTTACGGAAAAACAGAAAAATGCCACCAGAATTGCAGCACAACTCGCAGGTTTGAAAGTTCAAAAATTATTGGCTGAACCAACAGCTGCGGCCATCGCATATGGAGTAGATAATTTGAAAGCTGGAGATGCAAAAACTGTTTTGATTTATGATTTCGGAGGTGGAACTTTTGACCTTTCCATTTTGAATATTGTAGACGGACAATATATGGAAGCAGGTACAGGAGGCGACCGCTGGCTTGGCGGAGATGATATAGACAAGGCCCTACAAATATATATTCTAAAACGAATCTCTGATGATTATAAGATTTCGAACATTAATGGACTAATTGATAATTTAAAACAAAGAGACAAGTTCCAGTTTGAAGCTAAATTTAGAGAAGAAGTTGAAAATATAAAAATGCAACTTAGTTCGTCCAAAACAGCTCAACTGATAATGGACGGGTTTGAAGATGAAAACGGAGAATGGATTGACTTTGATCTTACATTTACAAGAGAAGAATTTGAAAAGTTAGCGAGGCCTTTCGTAGAAAAAAGCATTGAATTAATAGAAAGCTTACTTAAAGAAATTGGCTACGACATTTCAATGATTGACAATATTCTTTTAGTAGGTGGGACTTCGTGTATTCCTTTAGTTAAACGGATGCTTTCGGAAAAGTACGGGAATGACAAAATTAAAATTTCGGAAAAACCTATGCTTGCAGTTGCTGAAGGTGCAGGGATTTTATCTCATAGATTAGACGATAGTTACGAACAAGCAGATATTGGTCATCCAATAATAGACGAGATATCATATAGTACAAGCCAAAATTACTTTATTAAATTAGAAGGTGATGATGATAGGATTATTGAAAAACAAATGCCCTTACCTATTGACATAGTAAGAACCTATAAAACCACAACCAATAATCAAAAAATAGTAAGGGTAGAAATTTATGCAAAGGTTGAAAATGATAATAGCGAACGGCAAACTATTGGATTTGCAACAATTGATGAAAATTTACCAAAAGGGGCAGAAATCACTTTGGAGATAACTATGGACATTGAACATATACTCTCAATTAATGCTTACCCAAGATCCAATAAAGAAAAAAGAAAAAAAATTGTTCTTGCAAGAGGGAACAAAGATTCCAAAACACTTGATTTCTTGTCCAAATCTTTGGAAAAAATATTGAGTAGTGATTTTACAGAAGCACAAAGAGATTATTTCTTTAAATCAGCTAAAAAAGAAATAGAAGAAATCAATAATCTTGGAGTGGATAATTACGACTCAAATAGATGGGACGAGATCGGTACATCAATCTTTACTGCCTTTGAACAAGCTGAGAATGTCACAGATTCTGTTGATGAAGATGAATTAGTAATGATTTTTGCAACTATTCTTATTAATGAATATCCAGATTTGATTGGCAGTGAAGATAGTAACAGAATGAAAACACTATTATCTCAAGTAAAAAATGATGACGACCCATTGCAGAAAATTCAAGCAATGCAGAGATTACAAACAATAACAGATAGGTATCCAGTTTTGATTACCTTATTTACTGTAAAAATGTCATCTGATGAAGCTGCAAAAGAAAATCCGAGTGACGGTCATCGCTTGTTACAAATGCACGATCAAATTGTTAATCATTTCAGAAACCAAAGAAAAGATCAAGCCTTGGCGTTACTTGATGAAGCAATAGAATTAAGAGATCAATATAGTTCAGGCGGGTTAGATTTAGGAGGAAGTATTCACTTAGGAAGATAATAGCTATGAATAACAACTGTCCTGTTTGCAACAAATCTGGATTGCCCGATTACACAAAAAACAATGTGGTTTGTCCCCAATGCAATTCAGATTTAAAACCTTTTTTGCTCTTACATTCTGTTTCAAAACCAAAAAAATCAAAAAGTGTATTCTACACCATAATTGGTATTTCGCTGATATCTATTGTATTGCTAGGTTTTTTTCTTAAATCAAATTCAGAAAAGAATGAATTGGTTGCTGCGAATATGATTTTGAATGATAGTATTTCAAAAATTCAGAGTGAAACAGTCGCTGTAAAAATAGTAAAAGAACCAGATACCCCTATCTCAAAGCAAAATATTTTTATTGATTATGTGGTAAGAAAAGGGGATTATCCCTACAAAATTGCTAGATTTTTTTACAACGATGGAAATAGATACAAACAAATTGAAGTTGACAATAATTTAGAACAACCCTATACTTTAAAAGTTGGGCAAATATTAAAAATAAAAATTCCACAGGAATCATGGGAGGAATAATCGTTTTAATTATAATCGCTGGAGTGGGGTATTTCGTATATCTAAACTTACCTAATACTAAATATAAAAAGGCACAGAATCTTTTAATTGCAAAAGATTACGAAAAAGCTGCAAACATTCTGAATGAAATTGTTGAACAGCACATAGAGGCTCCATCCAAACTTGCAGAATGTAAATTGATTTTAGGCCAACAGGCATCAGGAAATACAGAAAAACTCAGACACTTTAAGGAAGTTGTCGAAATTGGAAGAAGAATTAAAAATCCTACTTCTATTTCACAATTTCAAAGTATGGAGGCAAAGGCAATTTTTGAGATGGCTAATATTTATTACCAAGAAGCCGGTGATAATGCGGAAAAACTGAAACAAAACATTCGATTTATTGACAATGCCAACAAAAAAGGCTCTGAATCTAATTTTCGTTCATTAAAAACAAAACATTTTACCGATTTAGCCAAAGATCATTTTAAAAGAGCAGAGGCGAAAGAAAAATCTAGTAAAAATAGTGAAGTAATTGAAGCAATTCAGCTCTATACAACATCAAAAGATTATGCTGAAAAATGCAATGAAGAATTGATTTTAAACAATTCAATTACGAGAATTATAATATGCCAATTAAAGCTTCGACAGAATATAGATTTAAAAAGCCTTACTGAAATTAAAAAATCAAGCCAGAAATATCAAAATGAACTGTTTTACAGATATGCCGTTCAACTTGTAAAAAGAAAAGATTTTTCAAAAGCGGAAGAAATTATTTTATCACACCTGAATTTTGAATCTTCTCATATTGACAAACTGAAGGAGATTTTAAAGGCAGAGAGAAACAATAGCGCATTAAGATTAATTACAGAAGTAAATACTTCAATAGAAAAGTTATATAACAATACTTTATCAACGGAAGAACTTATATCAGTTTACGATAGCCTTGAAAAGACTGGTGAGGAAGTGAAGTCTTTGGACAAAAAACTCTCAGAAAAAATACTGGCCTTAAAACCTACATTATTCAATCGTTTACTTACCCAATATATAGAAGATGAAAAGTATGACGATGCAATAGCTATAATTCAGAAATACACAGAATTTTGGAAAAGTCCAGAACTGCTTAAAAATCTAGGAATTTGTTCCTATGGTGTCGTATCAAAAGGATTATTGACAGAGCGTAATTACCGCATTATAATTTCAGGTTGGCTGACCTCAGTATTTTCAGACAAAGTAATTTTAAAATCTTTGGACGATACCACTTGGGATGATAATTATACATTTTCCCTTGCAGAAGCAATTGGCTCAAATTACTCGCAACATGAAGCAATGCCAGATAATGTCAATTATGATGAAATTTCTGCATCGAACATTTCAATAGGCGCAACTCAAAAAGAATTGTTACAACAATTCGAAACCATTATTCATAAAGAAATTCGAGATACCAAACTATCCAAATTAGTAAATGACTTTTACAAAGACGAGAAAGAAGCGATAGAAAAAATTATTGCCCAAATCGAAAATGATGTCTTTTTTGCTACACCTTATTTTGCGATTTCAAACGGATTGAATAATGAAATAATTAATGAATTAGACAGCGACTATCACAATTATTCTAACGAATATGCCTTGGAGGCAGGTGTGGCCTATATTAATAATTCTTCGTCAACAGTTGTTTATCAATACTTCTTTGCCAAGGACTTAATTGATAGAGTGAAATCTGCAATAGACAATGAAAATTCGGGCGCAATCAAGAAATTGAATACAAAGGAAAATAAAAAACGGGTAGAAAAATTTGATAACATAAGTAGTTCGGTAGAGGACAAACTTTTTAATTCAATATCAAATAAAATATCAGAGGATGATAAAAACGAAAAATTGATTTCCATAATGGAAGAGTGTATATCGTTTTCAAATCAAAATGAAAAACTGAAATACCAATACTCCAACTACGTTACTGAATATTGCATTGCACAGGTCAATAATAAAAAGGTAAGTAACTACAAAGCACTGTCCCTATTGAAAGGTGCTTATCTGCATTCCCCCAGCAATCCAAAAGTAGTTAAAAACTTTATCACCCTTATAAGGTTTAACCTTATGGATTTATTGAACGACCAAGCAAGAAGCACAACCCAGATATACGCTATTCTTGATTGGGTCAAAAATAATATGTCGGAGACATACAAACAAAACAGTGATGAATTAAGTAAAGCAAGGCGAGAGCTTTTACAGCAACTACAACAAGCAGGAGTTGATACTTCGCTATTTGATGGTAGTGTTTTATTTTCCATAGCATCACAAAGCTCTCTAAATCCCCACGGATTAAAATTAAAGAAAATATTAAGCTATTTTAAAGATTTAAGTAATGAACAGAAATCTGACGATGTAATAGAGAGAGTAAGTCGATTAAGACGAATGCTAAATATAGATGATGACGAACTATTTTAAAAAGCAAAGAAATGACAAATCCATATACCATTTTAGACGTAAGTCAAGATGCAAACAAGGCTGAAATAATGAAAGCTCAAATGTTTGCAATGAAGAAAAAAGAATTTCCATTACAGGCAATTGCCGTTGCCGCAAAGCAACTCCTTGACCCTGCAAAAAGATTGGCTGCAGATTTTATGTTTCCAGCCAAAATTAGAGTAAAGAGAATAAAACCGATTAAAAATAACTTAACCTTCGAAGTAATCAATACTGAATCTTTGAATGAAAACGCATTTGATTCATTAAAATAACATTCCATGAAAGAATCATTAACGGAGCTTGAAAGTATAATAATTCAAAATCTCAAATCAACTAATCTTTTAAAAAATGAAGTTGAGCGAAAAGAGAATGAAAAACAAGACTTTCTCAAGGAAATTTCCTTGAATATAATCGATATAATCGATTCGTGCGAGAATATTGACGAATGGGCTATTGATAACAAATATGATGAAGTAGATGAGGCAAAAAAGATAAATAGCCGATATAAAACCATAAAGAGGAAACTTTTAGCCTTGCTGCAAAAATATGGGGTTTCAAAAATCGAGTTTCCCGATAATCGGTTAATTGTAGGGCTTTGTGAAGTTGTAGAAACCGAACCTGACAACAACAGAAAAAATGATGAAATAATTACCGTTATTAGAAATGGTTATATCAGAGGAAAAGACCTTATCAGGCCGGCGGAAATAGTTGTAGTTAAAAACTGATTAATACCAAATGGACAGATGTTATAGCTCCCTCACTTCTTCTAGGTTTGTTTGATAAGTTTTGGTTTGGTTTGAGGAATGAAGGGTATATCAATAAAAGTTAATTATTCAGATTAGAATAAATTAACCGGTCACTAGTTGAAAATAAACTATAATTTGAATATGGCACAAATATCAGAAGAAGTTTTAATGGCAACATTCGCCGGAATGGAAAGAACTAATGATGAATTAGTATATTTTGACAAAGAAAATAATGATGTTTTATCCTACGTAAGCGGATATTTTTCATCCTTGTTAGGAGACCAATCTCAATCGAATAGGAGACTTGCAAACCGTATTACTTCAGGAGCAACAACTGATTATGTTGATGAAAACCGCCATATTTTAATTGACAGACTTCTGTTAAGTGATTTCCTCGATGAATATCGCAAACAATCTCAGAATAAAGAACCCTTCCATTCCTTCCCCGAATTATTTGGTGTTGAAGTTTTGAAAGACTTCTCATACCAATCTGATATTACAATTAATGATTTAGCATTTAGTAACCATATTCAACAGAAATTCCACAAAGTATTTAGTGAAAACTACCAATTAAGAGCTCTTGAGCTGAGAAATGACTATACTAGAATATTCGAAAACACCTGCAACGAATTAGCTTCTAAATGGATAAACGAAAAAGTATTGAATAAATAAGAAACAACCAACCCACTCACAATACCGAGATGGTAATTAGCACCTAACACCTAAAAAATGAACACCAACCAATTAAAACGCTTTGCACAAGAAGCGCGTATAAAACTTATCAATCAAATTTCCGCTAAACTGGAATTGGTCCTTACTACCGATTCTGCGGAACTTCGGGAAAAAGCAGGGCAGATAAAAACACTACAGGAAGCCATCAATGCCACGAGTAAAGACCAAGTGATAGACAAAGTTGCCTACACTTGGTTTAACCGTTTTATGGCCTTGCGGTTTATGGATGTTAACGGATATCAGCCCATTGGGATTCAGGTGGTTTCTCCAAAAGTAGGCTATACCTTGCCCGAATTATTGGATGAAGCTAAACAAGGCCATATCCCGAAAGAATTAAATGTAAGGCGTCAACACATTTACGATTTGCTGGATGGGAAAATACCCAGCAGCAATGCCCAAAACGAAGCCTATAAGGAACTCCTGATTGGCGCCTGTAACCATCTGCACACCGTCTTTCCATTTTTGTTTGAACGGATTAACGATTACACCGAATTACTCTTGCCGGAGGATCTTACCTCCGAGTTTTCCATTTTACAAGATGTTCGCGATGGAATGAGCGCGGAAGATTGTGAGGAAGTTGAGATTATCGGGTGGTTGTACCAGTTTTATATTTCAGAAAAGAAAGATGAGGTTTTTGCTTCCAAGAAAAAAGTAGAGAAAGAGGATATTCCTGCAGCCACACAATTGTTTACACCACGCTGGATCGTGGAATATATGGTGCAGAACACGGTGGGGAAACTCTGGTTACAAAACAGATCCAACTCAAGGTTGCGGGAGCATATGCCTTACTTTATTGAATCTCCTTCGGTAACCAGTGAAGATTATTTAAAAGTAAACTCCCCGGAAGAAATTACCCTTTTAGACCAGGCTTGTGGTTCCGGACATATTTTAGTGTATGGTTTTGAGCTTTTGAGTAAGATTTATGAGGAAGAAGGTTACAACCCAAGCGAAATTCCACAACTAATTATCGAGAAAAACCTCTATGGTTTTGAAATCGATGAACGTGCTGCACAGTTGGCCGGTCTTGCTTTGATGCTAAAAGCAAGAAGTTACCAACGCCGTGTGTTTAGAAAAGCTATAGAGCCCAATATTCTTTGTTATCAAGATTTAAAACTTTCTGAAGAAGAAATAAAAGTTGCTTTTAAAACTTTAAATGTAAAGTTGACTGAGGAATTATTGGAAGATTTAACCCATTTACAACAAGCCACCAACCTTGGTTCTTTGATCATTCCTCAGACTTTCGAAGAAGAAATAAAAGACTTGTTGACCAAAGTTAAAGCACAAGAAACAACAACCTCAGATATATTTTTTAAAGATCAACTCAGAAAATTAAAAACCAGTTTAGAAACCTTAAAGCATTTAGCAAATAAATATCATTGTGTGGTTGACAATCCTCCGTATATGGGTAGCGGAAATATGAATAAACCGCTTAGTGACTTTGTTAGAAAATATTACCCAGACAGCAAAGCAGATTTGATGGCGTGTTTTATGGAAGCTGGATTAGAGATGCTACAGCCTACAGGATTTTTGGGAATGATAAACCAACATTCCTGGATGTTTTTAAGTAGTTATGAAAACTTGCGTAAGAAGTTGATAAAACAAACTTTCTTTGATACACTCTTGCATTTAGGTCCTCGTACGTTTCCTGAAATTGGAGGAGAAGTTGTGCAAAATGTAGCGTTTACCTTTTGGAATTTAGAGATTGAAGATAAAGGAAGATATATTCGATTAATAGATTTCGAAAATGCCGATTTAAAGCGCACAAAAACTTTAGAAGCCATAAGGAATGTTGATTGCGATTGGTTTTACGTAACAGACCAAAAAAGCTTTGAGAATATTCCTGGAAGCCCATTAGGATATTGGGTAAATGAGAAAATGGCTAAGTTATTTGATAATGCAACAATAAATGAGAGCTCACCCCCAAGAGCAGGATTAACAACTGGAAGTAACGAGAGATATCTTCGATATTGGATGGAAATTTCCAAAAATAAATATAATGAAAAATGGATTAATCATCCAAAAGGAGGCAGTTTTAGAAAATGGTTCGGTAATAATGATTATGTTCTAAATTGGGAGAATGATGGAAGAGAGGTTAAGTCACAGTCTAATTCAGTAATTAGAAATTCAAAATATTATTTTTCACGAGGTTTATCTTGGTCGGATGTAGGCGGCTCTTTACCTTCCTTTAGGATTCAAGATGATCAAACCATTGCAAATGCGAGGGGGCCAATGATTTATTCCTGTGACGAATTATTACATGGGTTTTTGAACTCGAAAATCGTAATAGAATTATTGGAAGTTTTAAACCCCACCTTGGTTATTAATGTCGGTAACATTGGTAATTTACCATTTAAAGAAATAGAATCAAAAAAGATCGAACAAGCAGTCAAATCTTCCATTGAAATTTCGAGACACGAGTGGAATTCTCGAGAAGATTCATTGGATTTCACGCAAAATGGACTTCGCCAACATAAGACTAATGACTTAGAAGGAAATTTCAAACTCTTCAAACAATACTGGCAAAACAAATTCTACCAACTCCATAAAAACGAAGAAGAATTAAATAAAGAGTTTATAGATATCTATGGCTTAAATGATGAATTAACACCGGATGTAGCGTTGGAAGATATCACTATTTTAAAAGATGAACTAAATCAAAAGCAGTTAAAAGAACTGAGCACTAATTTTAGTAGTGGATGGAAATTGGTAGAGGGTAAATGGCAATTAGAAGATGAAGCTTACGCCAAACCCGAACTTCCTTTTGATGCCAAAGAAGTTTTTGCACAGTTTTTAAGCTACGCCGTAGGCTGTATGTTTGGGCGTTACAGTTTGGATAAAGAAGGTTTGATACTTGCTAATCAAGGCGAGACCTTGGAGGATTATCTTAGGTTGGTGAATGGTGGAAGAATGGATGGTGAATGGAATAAAAATGGAAATTATGATAAAGGATTACAAGGAACTGAGAATTTGGCAGCAGAGTATGAAGCTGGTGACGCAAGTATATCAACTAATGAAGTTAATGCCCAAGGAAGAGTTGTACAGTCTGACCAATCAAATAAAACGAGCCGCAGTGAGCATACCGAGCAATATAGCAGAGGGGCAAGCGAAGGGGACAAAAGAGTTTCGCCATTATCTCAAGATAGCCCAAGGGTCGCTTTCGGAGTTGGAGACACAACTTCTAATAAGCGCGAATCTCAAAATGTTACCCGAAAAGGAAATTCAGCCTCATTTGATAGAAATAATAAGTTTGAAAAAACAAATTCACAGTCTTTCAGCCAAACTCCAATAAAAGAAAACCAACCATCCACCAACGACCTTTTTCCAGTCACTTTTATGCCCGACGATGATAATATTATCCCAATCCTTGACGACGAATGGTTTGAAGATGATATCGTCGGTCGGTTTTATGAGTTTTTAAAAGTGAGCTTTGGTGTAGAAAACTTTGATAAAAACCTGGCGTTTGTAGAAGAATGTCTGGGTAAAGACATTCGCCGTTATTTTGTGCGAGACTTTTATGCAGACCACATAAAACGTTATAAGAAACGCCCAATCTACTGGATGTTCTCTTCCCCTAAAAACAGTTTTAACGTGCTCATCTATATGCACCGCTACACTCCAGATACCCTCAACCAAATCTTGAACAATTATCTAGTGGAATACCGCGAGAAACTAAAAGTAAGAAACGAACACCTCGATCATATCATAGAAACCGGCACCGCCACCGAGCAAACCAAAGCCGCCAAAGAAAAAGACAAGCTAAAAATAGTCCTCTTAGAACTGCAAGAATACGAACGCGACACTTTATATCCTTTGGCAACAGAGCGAATCCCAATAGATCTAGACGATGGGGTTTTGGTGAATTACAACAAGTTTGGAAAGGCTATTAAGGAAGTTTCTGGGGTTAATGATAAAAAAGCTAAGAAAAAAGTGATGGGGTTTGATTGGATTGATGTGAAGGAAATACGATAAATATGAGCAATGTTGTACAGATTTTAAAGGACTCCTTAATACAGGATCTTAAGAACGCAGACGAGGTTTGGTTTGCCGTAGCCTTGATTACTTCCAATGCATTGAACTCTATACAAAATGAATTGAGCGATGAAACTATACAACATTACTTAATAGGCATTGATTTGCCTACTGAACCTAAAGCATTAAGAACATTGCATAAACTAGAGATAAAGGATAGAATAGCAACCCGCATTTATACGGAAAAGGAATTCTTTCATCCAAAAGTTTATGTGGTTAGAAAGGGAAAAAAGTATGAGGCCTATATTGGCTCTGCGAATTGTACAATAAATGGATTATCAAATAATATAGAGGTTTCATATAGCACGGATAATCAGAATGATTGTAAAGATCTTGTTGTGTGGTTTAATAGCTTAAATGAAGTTTCCACTCCGCTGAAGGAAAGTTTTTTAAAAGAATACGAGGCAAGCTTTGAAAAAAGAAAAGAGCGGAAGCGAAAAGACGAAAAGGAAGCTAATAAGCTTAAGAGAAAATTAGAAGAGGAGCATCAGGTATCAATGACTGCTAGAAAAGAGTTAATTAAAGTTTTAAAATTGTATCGCAAACAAAAGGATTATACCAAGAACAAAAATAAACGAGATCGTGACATTCAAGAGTTACGGGAAAGTCTTGATTATCCAACTTTTAAAAATATAGACGTCGACAAATTTTTTAGCTTATGGGAACTAGGACATTTAATTTCGATACCCATTCCTACCATAAAACGTGAGATTACTAAATTCAGAAAAGTTCTCAGGTTTTTATGTGATGACAGTTTAGATGTAGGTACAAGGTATAATGAGGTTTTATCAGGAAGTTTAAAAATTAGAGGAGTGGGAGAGGCAACGATTTCAAAAATATTGACAATCCATGATGCTAGTAAATATGCAGTAAGAAATGATAAAATCAACAGTGTATTAACTGATTATGGTATTGAAATACCTAAGAGGATTTCAGCAGGAGAAAAATATAAAGCCGTAAATAACTTTTTGGTGGAATTAAGTCAGGAAGCAAAAATGGATAATTTGGCAATCCTTGATTTATATCTGTACATAGAGGCAAATGACTAATCAATTTAAAAACAATATCGGTTATGAGAGATATATTTAGTGAATTAGAATTCCAATTTGCCCTTATGATGGGGTATTACACTTTGTTTTTAAAACAAGGTAATTTAAATCTGTATTTACCCACTGGGAAAGAGGAAAATGAAGAATATGCTGCGGATTGGTTTTATGAACACGCACGGGGAGTCAGTTTGTATCTACAATTTAAGAATTCGGTTACTGCGGCAATAACAAGAAAGACAGAGAGAAAAGAATTTGCTCGAAATGAAAATATAGAAAAACGAATTCGAATGCCATTCGGCCTTATTCCCAACGACGTTTTCGAATTTAGGCTATATAAAAGATTAGAAAACGAGTATCAACAACATAACCTCCTACATAGTAAAAGCACAGATAGTAGTATAGGTCTCTATGTTGCACCTATATTTAAATCGAGAATTGAACTTTATAATAACTTAAAAAGTTGGTTAACAGAAGAAAACTATTCTTCGGAAATAGTTTATCAATTGTTTTATGATGAAATAGGCAAATCAGTAAGATTACATCAATTCAGAGATACATTCAGCTTTTTTAAAGATGTTATTTACATCCAGCCACATCAACAAATAAACGATTCCGATACACATCATTATTGTTATAACAATAAGAGAGCTGTTTCTTTCCATTCAGAATTTACACCGCTAAAGAAAAACGTCGGTAATGCCTTCTACCTCTTCAATGAGATTAATAATAAATTAAAGAAGGGAAAAACGAAAACAATATTAGAAGCAACCGACGATAATCTTAAAGATTTAATTGGGCATTTTGAATCAAGTACAAAGTCAATAATTAGAGATTATAGAATTGAACAGATTTTAGGTGACATCCACAAGGGAAGTAAGAATATTTTTTCTCAATTAGAAGGATATAAAACAAACAAACAATACGCCAAATATGTAACCAGTGTGAATAAACTATATCAAGAAGTTTTTGATATTCAATGGAGTTTTATTTACCCTAGGTTTTAAACAGATTTGAATCTAAAGTTATACCTATGAAGGTAGAAGACATAATGATCGATAACAGAATTTGTTTAAATCCAATGAAATGGAACGAATTCTTTGAGTTAATTCAAAAGGAATATCCCGATGAGAAATTGGATAAACCGCTTATTCTCGCTGGCTGGAATTTTTCAAATGATTTTGAAAAAAACACCCGTTTCCGTAGGCATTTAGAGCTTGGCATAGCTACTGGAGTTGCAGAGGGTTTTTTCGAAAAGGTTTCGGAAGAAGATTGGTATAAAGCGTAGATATAGAAAGTAAAACAGAAATAAAAAATATAGAATAAGGTTATGAGCGACATAATTATTTATCCCACAAATCCATCAGCAAATAAGGAGAACAACTTAAGCAAGGAAAAGAAATGCTTTGGGATTGATTTAGGAACAACCACAACTATTATGTGTTATGTGGATTCAGAAAATGTTGATTTAAAAAGGAGCACCACCATCCCGATACAATTTGTGAGAATTAGACAAGAAAGCCCTTTTAAATTCAATCCTACTATTGAGAATGAGAAAGTGGCATCTATTGTGGGTATCCATAATGGCAAACCTTATATAGGCTCTAATCTGTATCATTTAAAGGGTCATCCTGAATTTGAGTATAAGAAAAACCTGTTTTACCATTGGAAACTTGAGTTGGGAATAGACCACCACCCAATGTATCCAAATAGCTTTTTAAATATTAATTAAGGATATAATGAGCCTTGAAATTAGACATAATCGAGCAGAACACGCACACGAGAACTTTCAATTTCGTCGTATTGCCAAAAGTCTACACGAGCATTTCGAAAGGAAAGGTTGGGATGGATTACTGATAGGAAATCCTGACTCGGAAGATTTTAGTCGATTTAGAGCAGACGCCATTTTACTCTATAATCACGGTTTAATTATTATAGATTTAAAGGATTATCAAGGAAATATTGATTTGCCACCAAATGAAAAGGATTTCAAAGAAACACCCTGGTATATAGATGTAGAAAGCGACAGGGAGCGGATATTGATAAAATCGGGTAAAAGATTCGTCAATCCCTTAAAACAATTACAATCTTACCGAAGTGTAATGTTTGAAGTGGTCAAGAATAGTATTGCTTTAAATGCAGCTATTAATCCGGGCTATATCTGTGCCTTAAATCTATTCTCTGGTCCTATTCAAATAAATGGAAAAGTCCCTGGAAAGCTACGCTATTATCATATTGTTGAAGAATATGATTTAAATAATTTTTTATACGATTACAATAGTGAAAATACTTATTCCCAAGAATCTGCGAATGCCCTAAAGAAGTTTTTCCCTGCGCCACTTTTTGAAATGAATGTAGAGGATAAAGAAGAGGAAAAAGTATCACCACAAGTTCATGAAATTAATGGCGATGTCGAGGTTGAGATAACTTCATTTTTAAATCAAGATTCCCCCGGGGTTTTAGTTTTGGAATCAATGGAACATACCACCCGAGATGATTGGATGCGGTATCTACTCTCCGAAAGTAGCAAATACCATATTCCACAAATTGAATCTTGGACCCACTCTTCACGAATTGCCAGGAAAATTAAAATGAGAAGTGGTGTAAGCGTAGATAGTTTATACAATACTATTTACGGGGGAAAAGCTAAAACTGATGAGAGTGAAGAGAAAGACATTAAGGAAGTAGAAGTTACCGAGGAAGAAGAAAATGAGGATTTATTAGAGATAGTTCCAATTAAATCCGATGATTTACTGGACTCCAAGGCTGTAATAATTCTTCAAGATGCTCATCTAGTTTCTCGAAGCTTACATCAGTCGGATTTATTGCGTTTTGGTTCTGGAAGATTATTAGAAGACTTAATTGAATTCTTAAACTTATCGTCAACTAATAGAAAGCTTATATGTATTGGCGACCCATATTCATTATCGTATGGAAAAGAAGAGGAATCAGCCATTTCCATTGAATGCTTAAAAGATCTTCTTCAAACACCTATCCAGCATTATAGTGAAAAACCGAATTTCAAAAAATCCTCTCAACTACACGAACAACGAGTCCGTTTGGCCAAAGGAATTGATGATAAGCTGTTTAATCATCTTCAATATTCTTGGAATGATTTCGATTTAATTAACTCGGAAAAATTACAAGTGATGACTTTATTGAAAGATTGGTTTTCGAATCCTTTGACTGCCGAACCCCAGAAAGCAGTGTTGTTCTATTCGAATGATTTAGCAAAAAAGACCAATTTATGGATTAAAAACAATTGCATTAAAAATACGGCAGTGCTTGCAAAAGATGACTTGCTATTGCTCAATAATAATGTAAGCGTTCCTGATGAAACGGGTTTTGGTAATCCAACAAGGTTATACAACGGAATGTATGTTTTGGTAAAGCAAATATTGGAGGAACATTTAGAGCCGGTTGTTATAAACATGAAAACAAAGCAACAGGTTGTTCTTAAATTTCGAAAGCTGAAAGTACAATGTTTAAGTATTGATAGTAGGCACGAAGTTGAAATTTGGTTAAATGATGATTATTTCCAAAGCAATGGGAAGTTGTCGAAGGAAGAACAGGTGGCTTTAAGAATACTAATCAGTAAAAAACTAAAATCATTTAAGGAGAAATATACATTTGACCAATCTTCGGAACAAAAATCGTTTCATCAAGATGCTCAATATTCCCTTTTGAGAAAGCAAATTGGAGAGTTGAAATTAGAGTTGTCTGGAGGTGCAAAAGTAAAAGGCAAGCTTGACACAGCCGAGATTGCCTTTAGAAAACTTGAGCGTAAATATAAACGTAGATACAACCACCGTCTTTTGATGGAGCTTTCATCAAATGATCCTATTCTCAATGCAATAAACGCCACCTATGGCTGGTGTATTACAGTACATAAAGCAGTGGGCTCACAATTTGAAGAAATCATAATTAACGCCACCCAAGGCGAAAATAGGGGTGTGGAAAATGCTAGCTATTATAGATGGTTATATTCTGGATTGACAACTGCGAAATACAAAGCGCATGTTACCAACCCCATTGAGATCGATCCCTTTATGGATTGTTTATTTGAGGATTTGGTTGAAGAAGGATGGACAGAAGCGGTGGCAAAGCTTAGTGATAAATTTGAGTTTAAAGATTTCACAATTCCCGTGAAATATTCTGATAAATTAAAAGAAAACTTGATTGCAAATGCCAAAGCTGCCATTTGTCTGTTTGCTGAAAGACTAGAGGGTTATGGTGTTATTTTGTCCAGGACCCAAAAATATGGTGATTATATCTCCAAAGGCTTCTTTTCTACTTCCACCAAAAATAAAGGGGATTTAGTAATGGTGTTCAATAATGACGGGAAGGAAAAAATAACTTCAATTAGAGCAGAGCGGAATGGAGAATTGTTGGCTAAAGAAATAGAGGATGGAATCAACTTTATAAGATCCAATAGTGTCAACCATAATTTAAGTGAGATAAATTTTCCAGAAGATTTTAGGAGACCCGTTTATAAAAATTTGATTGAGAAATGTACGGAGGAGGGATGTGATCTTTCAATTGAGAAGTCTCACGACTATCATGATATTTTTATTTTGTCGAATGGAAGCAATAAGATTCGGTTTAGGCTCGGTTATAATGGTAGTGGTATGTTTACTCATATTAAGGTTATAGAAAAGACGAATATCGAAATGAGTATCAATCTTCATAAGCTGTTTTTAAATGAAGAGTAAGAGTGATCTACAAAAGGAAGCAAAGGCACTTTTGGACAAATCTCCTCAAGAGGCTATGGAGGTATGTGAAGAAATGTGGACAGTATTTCCTGAAGAATCACCAGATTGTTTTAATGCTTACGATGCACTCTTAACGCTAAAAGCCACAAAGAATAATAGTAATGTGAATTTTGATTTTGTCTTTCACGTGGCAGATAAGTTTAAGGAAAATGACCAGGTTTACGATTCCTTTGGATGGTTCATTTTTAACAATTACTTAAAAGGAGCACGCTCTGGTGATTATATTAAAAATGAAAGCGCAATTTTAAAATCGCTTGAAATAATTAAACAAGTTGATATAAGTTCTAAAGAGGGGCTTATATGTCAGTTTAGCATTGGATGTATTGGATTGGCAAAGGACCATTCAAAAAATTTATTCAACGCCAATAGAATTGAGAACTTACTTAATTTATTGAAGCCCGAATTTTTATCAAAAAAGAGTAGTGAATATATTAATTCCAAAGGTAAAAAAGTACAATTGGCTTCAGATCTTGAAACTTATTATTCATTAAAGACTAAAGCTTTACAAAAAATAGAGTCTTTTGAAGAGTGTATTGATCTTTGCAAGGAAGCTTTAAATAACATAAAGGAATTTCATTATAACAATGACCTCTGGTTTCGGTTTAGAATAGCTGTATGTCATGAAAACTTAGGTGATTTTGAACGAAGCGAAAGATTATTTTACGAGTTGATTTCGACTAAAGAAGGCAGCGACAAATGGTTTATTTATAAAGATTTAGCCGAGATGTATTTTGACCAAGAGGATTACGAAAAAGCTTGGAGATTCGCTGCTGATGCTGGATTTTATGGTTTTGATTTGGACAAAATGAATGGTTTGTTTTTACTTCAGGCTCGAATTTTATTTAAACTAAATCGTGCCGAGGAGGGAAAAGTATTAGCTTGTTTAATTGCGGCTGTTATAAACAAAGAAGGCTATAAGATTAAGGATGATTATAATAAGCTCTTTAAATTCTACAAACTGGAATTAAAGGAACAAACTGATTTGCAGAAAATCTATCGAAAGGCAAAGAATTTATGGATAAATGAACGATATAAAGATTTGCAGGTTAATGAAGGCCTCATAGTTTTTATTCATCCTAATAAAAAAGTTGGGAAGATTAAAATGGGTGATAACACCACTTATGATTTTCATAAGAAGGATTTTTATAAAAAACAAAGGGATTTGGATGATTTAAATCAAGCTAAAGTTTCCTTTATAAAAATGGCTTCTTTTGATGGAGTAGTGGCGGCAGAAAACATAAAAGTTTTAGAAAAAAGAATAGAGGAAGATAAAAGCGAACTCGTTGGCCATAGTTTTCCTGGGAAAATAAAAAATATTACTGATTTTGGTTTATTTGTAAAAATTGAGGGAAAAGGGGTTGGTCTAATTCGTAAAAATAATCTACCAAAAACGATAAGGGAGACCTTCAATGATGAGTATTCAATAGGCGAAAATCTAAATGTACAAGTAATTAAGGTTACCAATAAGGGTATTGAACTAAAATTAAAGGAATGATACGGAGCAACATTGCAAATTCATTAATCAAGCTTTTCGAACAAAATAGAATCATTTTCTGGTACGATACGAAAAGTGAATTATTTGAGGAGTTTAAAGCTTTGGAGGAGGAAGGTTTTAAAAAGATTCTAGTTCAGGATAATGAATTTGAAGTAAAACACATTCTTACAAAACAATATCCTAAAGATAATTTTCTACTTTATTTCTCGGGGCCTAAGCCAAAAAATGAAGATAATTGGTTGCTAGATTTGGAATTGGCTCATCACGTTTTCCATACCGATCAGGAAGCGATGTTCCTTCAAGAACTCGGTTTGGACTATTACCTTAAGGAATTGGTTTCAGAGCATATTGAGTTCTTTAAAGCAAAGGAACGAAGACAAAAACTTAAAGAACTTATTGGAGTAGGAGATGAGCACGAAGATGTTCGTAACAAAATGCTCGCTGTTGTTTTCAATACGGATTATGTGGATCTAAGAAGTTATATTCAATCTCACAGTACTGGATTTATAGATGGTACGGATAAATATGATACTGATTTAAATCGGTTTAATCTTGCTGATTATTATTGGAGTAAGATTAGCAGTCAATTTAATTATCAAAGTGAGTCTCCCTCCATTTATGATTTTCTCTTAGAGGTTTTCAATAAGAACTTTTCGTTGGGATCAAAATCGAAGATTACCAAGGAGTCGAAACTTTTATTGTCGTTGTGGCAAGATTCTTTGCAGTATAAAGACAGCTTTGGAAAGCTGTCGGAAAGAATTAGTTCAGACATTGATCTTGAATCTATTCTTAATAAAGCATCTCTAGACGCTATTATTGGGGATGACCTTTATAAATTAAGCGATTTAAAAATCATTCACGAGCTCACTGCCTTAATCGCCTCTGAAAATATCTCCCTTGATAAGACGCTTCAATATATTAAAAAAAGAGAAAATAGATTTTGGTATCCAGATTTTGAAATTCTTTATCAAAGTCTTGAATATGGAGCCCGAACCATTAGCCTGATTCGAAAATATGCAGATAAGGAAATTAAAGATTTTAAAGATGGTCTGAATAGTTACTCAGTTGATTTGTATGAGGTGGACAAAGTGTATAGAAAGTTCATATACAACTACAGAGCTTCTAATCAAAACAGGATCTTATCTGCACTTGTTGAGAAAATTGAAAAACTCTATAGCAATGATTGGTTGTTACCTTTAAACAATAATTGGCAGGTTATAATAGATGATTTAAAGGAGTGGCCCACAAAGGAGAGTTATTCCCAGCAACAGTTTTTTGAGCAACAGGTAAAACCTTATATATCCAAAAACCAACGTCTTTTTGTAATTATTTCAGATGCACTACGATATGAGGTTGGAGTGGAGTTAAACAAAAGTTTACTGAGTGAAGATCGCTTCCAATCTTCCATCGAACCAATGATAAGTAGTCTGCCCTCCTATACTCAATTAGGTATGGCAGCATTACTTCCGCACAAAAAACTTTCTTTTAAAGAAAAGACCGATGGTGTTATTGTGGATGGAATGTCCAGTGCTGGAGTTCAGGGTCGAAGCAAGATTTTGGAAACAAATTCTGGTGTGAGGGCCACTGCGATTAAAGCCGAAGACCTTATGCGGATGAATGCTTCTACTGAGGGCCGGGATTTCGTTAAACAATACGATCTTATTTATATTTATCACAACCGTATCGATAAAACGGGTGATGACAAGACTACGGAGGAAAAGGTGTTTGAGGCCGTTGAGGAGGAAATACAATTTTTAAAGGAGTTAGTGAGAAAGATTGCCAATAGCCTTAATGGTAATAATATGGTTATAACTTCCGATCACGGGTTTATATATCAATATACAGAACTGGATGAAAGCGATTTTAGCATTTCCGGTCATACTGGGGATATCTGGAAAGATAATAGACGTTTTGTTATTGGGAACCAACTTCAACACAACAAATCAACCAAGTATTTTAAAGCCTCGGAATTGAACATTACTTCGGATGCGGATATACTAATCCCAAAGTCGATTAATAGGCTCAGAGTTAAAGGAGCGGGTTCACGGTTTGTACATGGAGGAGCTTCCTTGCAGGAAATTGTAGTGCCATTACTTAAAATCAGTAAAAAAAGACAACCAACCACTTCGGCTGTTGATATTGATATTATAAAATCTACTGATAAAATTACGACCAACATACAATTTGTGTCGTTCATTCAGATAAATTTGGTGAGTGAACAAATGCTTCCTCGCACTATCCGCGCAGGGATTTATGCTGAGGACGGAGAGCTGTTAAGCGATCAATTTAAATTTGTTTTCGATATAGATGCAGGAAGTGAGCGACAACGAGAGGTGAAACACGGTTTTTTACTGACTTCAAAAGCCACGGGCAAATATAAAAATCAAAGAGTGAAACTTATTTTGGAAGAGCCGGTGGAAGGAAGTACAAAATGGAAAGTGTACAAAGAGTATTTTTATACGTTAAACATTTCATTTACTAACGACTTTGATATGTAATGATGACGGAACTTGACAAAAAACTAAATGAGCATTTTGGAGGGAAAGTTGTCAGAAAGGATCTGACAAAACTGGTGAAGGGTAATGCCATTGTTCCCACCTATGTCTTAGAGTATCTATTGGGACAATACTGTGCAACGGACGATGAGGAAACTATCAATCAAGGAATCGAAACCGTTAAGAGTATTATTGCCAAACATTTTGTTCATAGGGATGAGGCCCAAATAATTAAATCCATCGTTCGGGAAAAGGGATCGCATAGGATTATTGACAAGGTATCCGTACAATTAAATGATGTAAAAGATCAATATGAAGCCACCTTCGCCAATTTAGGACTCAAGAGAATCCCAATTGCAGATTCAGTCATAAAAGAGCATCAAAAACTATTGTCAAGCGGCGTATGGTGTATTCTGACTCTTGCTTATTTTTCAACCGATGAAAAAGGCAGTACCCCATGGATCATTGAAAACATTAAACCTATTCAGGTCTCCAATGCCGATGTAAACGAATTTAAAGAAGCAAGGAGAAACTTTTCCAAAGAAGAATGGATGGATGCATTGATGCAGACTATAGGTTTAAATCCAGAAGAATTTACTTTCCGCTCCAAGTTGTTACAGCTGACAAGATTGGTTCCTTTTGTGGAAAACAATTACAATTTGATTGAACTTGGACCAAAGGGCACGGGAAAATCTCATATATTTTCCGAGTTATCGCCACATGGTATTTTAATATCAGGAGGGGAGGTTTCGAAGGCAAAACTGTTTGTCAATAACAGTAGTGGAGAAATTGGATTGGTAGGTTATTGGGACGTGGTTGCTTATGATGAATTTGCCGGAAAAACCAAAAGAGTGGATCGCGGATTGGTTGATATTATGAAGAACTATATGGCTAACAAATCTTTTTCAAGAGGTACACAGGTTTATGGCGCTTCGGCATCAATGGTTTTTGTTGGGAATACAGATCACTCCGTGCCCTATATGTTAAAGCACAGCGATCTTTTTGATGCTTTGCCAAAGGATTATTATGACACGGCATTTTTAGACAGGATGCACGCATATCTTCCAGGTTGGGAGGTGCTAAAGTTGCGAAATGATATGTTTACGTCAGACTTTGGTTTTATAGTGGATTTTCTAGCTGAAATTTTAAAGGATTTGAGGAAAGAAGATAGAACCAACGATTACTCCAGATACTTTGAACTTTCCGATACTATTACAACACGAGATAAGACGTCCATTGCAAAAACATTTTCCGGCTTGGCCAAAGTGATTTTTCCAAATGGTGAAATGTCCGAAGCCGATTCCAAAGAACTTTTGGATTTTGCGATCGAAAACCGTAAAAGGGTGAAGGATCAACTTCGAAAGATGGATGAAACCTTTGAAGAAGTTGATTTTAGTTATACCATTAAAGGTTCTGGTGAAATTCAAGAAATAGAAACCTTGGAAGAACTTGAATTTGGAAGTCCCAAAGAAAATCCTCAGAACCTTATAGGAAAGTTAGAAAACCCAAGGAATCTAGAACCAGAAGCCCCATTCAGGATAGAGTTAAAAGAATGCCAGAAATTAATTCGTGACAATCAATCGGGAATATCTTATGATCATCTATTCGGAGCATATCTTATCGATGCAACTGATGTAGTGCTTACAGATCCCTATATACGCTTACCATATCAGCTTCGTAACTTTATGGAATTTGCAAAATTGCTTTCTGAAAGGAAGCGACCAGAAGAAGAGGTGAAGCTGCATTTAATAACCAGCAATCACGAAGATTTTATCGAAAATGCCAAGGAAGCATTTACTCAAATGCAATATTCATTGGAAGGTATTGGAATTTTATTCAGCTATGAGTTTGTCAATAATATTCACGACCGTTCTATTGAAATGGATAATGGCTGGAAAATAATTCTAGGTCGTGGCCTTGATATCTGGCAAAAAACCGGTGGTTGGTATGATATCAATGAATATGTACAGGAAAAGAGAATTTGTAAGAGTTGTGAGGTTACTTTTTTGAGAACCTGAAGAATAAATAATATTTCTATATAATTTTTTAGGATCTAATTATCTTGAGTTTTATTAAATCAAAGCATTTAAATTATTTTGAAGAATCTGCTTGCATGAAAAACCAAAGCATAAATGCCATAAAAAACTTAGACATCAACAAGATAGATACTTTACTTGATGATTGTAAGCTTCCCTTAAAACCGAACTGTTTAAAAGTAGAATAATTATCTTAATTTTAAACAGTATTATGAGACGAAGTAAATTTTCACCGCAACAGATTGCAAAGATTTTAAAGGAATTCGACAACGGAAAGAGTGTTGACGAGATTAGCCGTGAGCACGGCGTCAGCCCAGCCACCTTCTATAAGTGGCGCTCTAGGTATGCTGGCATGAACTCCAAGGAGCTCAAGCGGCTCAAGGAGCTGGAAGAGGAGAACGCCAGGCTCAAGCAGATGTATGCCACCCTGGCCCTTGACCACCAGATGGCAAAGGAGATCATCGAAAAAAAGCTCTGAAGCCCTGCAGGAAGCGAACCATTGCCAAAGAACTTATTCATTACGGCATCTGTAGGGCGTGCCGTGTACTCAACATGAGTAAGAGTGTTTATTATTATAGGCCGTTGCCCAAGGATGACAGCGAGATAGAACAAGCCTTGCAACAAAAGGCAAAGGAACATTCAGAGGAAGGTTTTTGGAAGGCCTATGACCGGTTACGCGAAGAGGGAAAACCCTGGAACCATAAGCGTATGCACAGGGTCTATGTGGCACTGGGGCTCCCCTTGCGCAGAAAGGTGAAGAAACGCCTGCCTGCCAGAACAAAAGAACCCCTGGAGGTCCCCAGCGAGCTCAACCATACCTGGAGCATGGATTTTGTAACAGACGTCCTAGAGAACAAAAGACGCTTTAGGGCATTTAATATAATCGACGATTTTAACCGGGAGGCGCTCCATATTGAGGTCGACTTCTCACTGACGAGCAACCGCGTGGTCTGGGTGCTCAACCACCTTATCAACAAAAAGGGCAAGCCAAAAAAGATTCGGATGGATAACGGACCTGAATTTATAGCCAAGATCGCCTCGGAATGGAGCATGATGCACGATATCGAGTTCAAGTATATACAGCCGGGGAAACCCACGCAAAATGCGTTTGTGGAAAGGTTCAATGGGAGTTACAGAAGAGGGGTGCTAAACAAATACATCTTTGAGGACATAGACCAAGTAAGAGAACAGACGCATATCTGGATGCACGATTACAACCATCACCGCCCACACGATGGGCTGGGTAAAATCCCGCCAATAAAATATGCGGAACTTAATTCTCTTGGGGCTAGCCCCAAGAGAATTAAAAACAATAAGTTTGTAGAAATATTAGAAGAATGAACAGTTCTAATTAGGGGAAGCTTACATAGCCATCGCGGCTTGATATGCCGGAATATGGTAATCTCTTTCAAATGCGGGATGGTACTTTGTTTTGAGTACGCTAGGATTGCCTTGGATCAAATCGTAGATAGGAATGCAGATATCAGTTTTACAATCATTTAACCTAGGTTCGATACCGCCATTGGCTTCTTTAAATTTGTTGCGAACGAGATTTTCAAGAAAATTGCGTTCATGAGCCGACCTAAAGATTTGTCCAAAAAAGAAAGACTTTTTGTTTCCAAAGATTTTTTTAGCGTTATCTATATATAGCTGATAAATTTCCTTTGCAGAAATTCCAAGAGCCAAAGCAATGGCAATAATTCCCCCTGTTGACGTTCCTGTTATCAAATCAAAGTGTTGGTAAATTTTTGTTTTGCCATCGGAACGATTCTGCAACTCATCTTCCAATAGCATCAGAAACATGGCGGGAAAAACACCTTTTATGCCACCTCCATCAATGGACAGTATCTTAAATTTTTTGTTACTCATTTTTTAAAGTTTTCGTATAATCTTCATTTGGATATTCATCGTGCCCACCACCGTACCATTTACCATCAGGTAGCCATAATTCATAATAGTAGAGCCACTCACTTGCCCATGGAATTATGGTGTCTACGATATAATCAAAACCATTCCATTCTTTCTTACTAGGAGAAAACAAACAAAGCTGTTGCTTTATGCTATCATAAACATGGGGGAGCTTTGACCTATTTTCAGCAGTTTTCAACTTTTTATCGACAACAAACACTTTTATCCATCGATTCTGTTCATAAATGAACGTTAGACGATATTTTTCACTTATTTCCGTGGGTTGAATTTCCATAATAATTTTGAAACTATTCCACGTATTTTTGACTATTTGAACGTCAGGAAAATCAGTCTTAATTTTTCTAAGCTGCTGTGATGAAAGTAATCCTTGAATGGTTTTTTTGCTATTTGACTTCAAATATCTACTGGACATAGCTAATTTTCACCTTCGAAATTATGGTTTGGTATGGTCTTACCAACAGTTCCCAAAATTCCTGTACCGGCAGCCATTTTTCTTTGTCCCAATTCACGTAAAGCTCTATTCTTCTCACCATATTCTGCAAATGATTTATTTACAACTCTATTACCATATTGAGATGAGAAAGCTTCATTTAGTTTATGTAGTCCAATATTTTGACTGCTTTTTATAGTTGCTAGGTCTTCTTCTAATTTATCCAGCCAAGCATAGAAGTATTCTTCTTTTTGAGAAACATCTGCCCATTTATCGGCGAAATTCTCCTCATCATTGACCGGATTGCTAACCCACCTTTCATATTGGCCCGTTTTGGGAATGAATCTAGTTTCAATAAAACTGCGCATCCTATTTACAATATGGATGTAAGCATCGACAATATTTTCACTTCTGTCATATGCTCTGCTTGCTAGGGTAGTTATGATTATAGATATGGGTCTGTTAACGCTATCGTATTCATCTGATGAAAACATAATATCTCTATGCCTCTTTAACAATTGGATAACTCTCTGTAAAGGCAGTTTTGCTTTATGAAAAGGGCGTACTGGATCAACGGATTCGCTCAGAGAGAATTTTCTTGTCGAACTGTATATTGCTCTTTGATAAAACCATTTGGCATATCCAAAAGGGTTGCTTTTCATCCACCATTCCGTTTCGGTCATTATGGAATAAAGTGGATTTTCCTTATCCGTTATTCGAATAGCCAGTTTATCCGAGTCTAGGTTTTCCTCCCGTTGGAATGATTCGTTTAGCAATATTGTAAAATTTTGATCCGAAATAGAGGGTAGGATATCCATATGGTAATTTGCCTCATCAGAATATTCTAATGTCCAACATCTTCTTCCGCCATCTTGATCATTCAGCATTTTTTGATAAGTAGTATTTTCTTTAATTCGGTTGCCAACTGCATCCTTTAGATGCTCTTGGGTCCAATGGGAGGGTTTTCCACTTAGTTTACACACTAGGTCTATGTCAATATCATCTTCGTCGTTGATTGGTTTGATTATGGTGCCTAACATAAACGAACCTTGGGGAATTATTCGTGGTGAATACGGGTATAACGAGGAGTCTTCCTTTGAGAGCCAAGTTCCAACAGCTTCATAGCTTTTTACCGCAGCATTGTACTGGCTTTCTGAGATATCTAGTTTCTCACCTAATATTTCAAGGATTTCATTGATTTCTTTCTTGTGAATTTCAGTCATTGTTTTATTGTTTTTATTAATTTATATCCTCCATTTAAAGAGTTGGAACTTTTTTTTTAAACAGCCTTGTCAAATTGCTCCTGATATCTAGCATTAATTGTTTTTCAATCAACTTATATTTTGCCTTTCAGAAGCTGTATCTTTTAATTTAAGTTTAATAAACAAGTTCTCTAAGGACTTTTCTTATATTTGGATCTCCCCACTATTTTCTAAAATTTTTTTTTCTAGGTTTTGTGAGTGCCACTCACTTATATACCGTAATAGATATATCCGTTTTGGTATATAGATGAAGACAAATAATAATCAAGACATAGATTTTGAAAAAATGCCTAGCACGGAGCTGCTAGAGTATATTTCATTCAAGGAAGATTTTCCAATGGAAGCAAAGCTTGCCTTTGTTCAGTTCTGTTTTCGTTTTGAAAAAGATCTGAAACGCAAGTCTGAAATTTACTGTAATAAATTTGGATATAGTGAGGTGGTTGCTTTGGAAATAGCACACTGTACTTTTGCTAGGGTATGGAAATACCCGACTTTCACAAAAGAGAAATCCAAGTCTAAAAATTTAGACAAAGGAATAGTTATTTGGATGTGTCGGATTCTTTTTACACAAATGATTAAATATGGCGAAAAGAACACTTGTGCCGAACCTACCGAGGAAGAAGATCTGAGTCTTGTGACAAACGCGGATGAGTTGTTGGAGAAATTTGATGTGCCAGATTGTGAAACGAAAAGAGAAGTGAGTGCAAAGCTGAAGACCATTGAAAGAGCTCTTTCCAATTTATCAGAAAAACACCGAATCATTTATTTTACTTACAGGGCTTATCAAAAAGAAGGTAAAAATGTTCCAAGATCTATTTCTAAATTACTTAGAGAAAAACTCTCATTAACGCAGAAGTCTGTTAATACCTATTATGGGGTTGCGCACCGACACGTTACGAACTACTTAAATTTTGTAAATGGCCAAACCTAAGAAAATAGAACTAATTGAAATTGAGCAGTTGGACAGTTGGCTGGGTTCAACAGGTTTTTTATTTCCTAGCAATGAACTTGAACTTGATAGGTTCAATAAATTGTTTGAAGGCTATGATTATAAATTAGATGATATGTCAATTGATCCTATAGCCATAATCAATAACACATTTCACAGAGAACCGAAAGTCATTACAATTTTTGAGGAAGACTTCGATGAAGAAATTGAAAGTTTAAAAATGGTTGCTAGAAAGGGAAGCAAAGATTTGCCAGAACATATCATAGAGAAGATGCGTAGAAAACACAATAAAAACTCTGATGATTCGGAATAAGTCGAGCATAAAAGAACTAGCTGAAACAATCGCTTTAGAGTATGTAGAAAAGATTACACCACTTAACAAGATACTTGAGGATGAGGAGTTAGAAGTGTTTTATGATAGTTATGGTGAGAACACTTTTGATGGAATGACTTTCTATGATAATGGGAGGTTCTATATCCATATAAATACGGACTTAGGGAATAGGGTCGATTCAGCAAGAGGCCGATTTACGTTAGCGCATGAGCTAGGGCATTATTACATTGACTCCCATAGAATTGGATTGAAAAAGGGATTTCTAAAACCCCATCCATCCAAAACAAACCAAAAACAATTTAATCAGATAGAACGGGAGGCGGATTATTTTGCCTCTTGTTTATTGATGCCCGAAATGAGGTTCGCCAAAGACATTTATTGCAAAAAGTTTAGTATTGAATTAATAGATTTTTTGAAAGATCAATATGGCGTGAGTAGAACTGCTTGTGCATTTCGATTTGCTAAAATTGGGAACCACGATATAGTGATAATATACGGAGAAAATGGTAAAATATTGTGGAAATACTGTAGTGAACAATTCCCTTATAAGTATTTACTCTATGAAAATAAAGTAGCTCCTAATACAGTGATGGGAGAGTATTTTACAGATATTTCCGACAGTTTATTTAAAAAAGAAGAAATTTGGGCTGTTGATATTTTTAATTATGTAAAGGACGAGGATTTACAAAGAAAGTTCTTTGAACATTGCATAACATATAAAAACAAGGCTCTTAGTATTATTTGGGAAGAGTAAAATTGATTTTGGTTATTTGAATGTAAGCCTGAGGAAAAATTGAATCTTTATAGTGGTTATTAGAATATTGATTAAGCATAGGTTTCAAATAATCAACTATGAATCAAATCAATAATTGGATTAATGATCTACTCCTGGTATTATTTCCTGCGGATTCCGAGATGAAAGAAGAGGGAGAAACGAAAACGGAAAAACCTATGGTGAATTTTGTGGTTTTGGTTTTATTATTATTTACTTAGGGAATGTTGGTGTTATCGGCTATTGGTACATTGTAATAGTTGCTAATCAGATAATTAAAGATTATGGATATTGACTTACTTAATGTTACGACAGAAGAATTACTCGAAAAATTCGGGGCGGGGAATCATAAACCAGGGTCGGGTAGTGCAGCTGCTTTTCAAGGGATGTTGTCAGCTAAACTATTGGTAACTGTTATCAGCTTGATTAATGAACCTAAACGCAGAGATAATCATCAAATGGTTCTTCCAACATTATTAAAGATGGATAAGGAAATACATAACGGGATATTTCCAAAACTCAAGGAATTTCAAGAGGATGCTGTTCACTTTGGAAATATCTCTAGATGTTGACATTCATTTAATAACTCCTTAAAATTCAAAAACCTAAAATACACTTAAAAGTGTATTTTTGTTTGCAAATTAAGATACAAGTGAATATATTTGAACTCGAAATATGGGATAATGAAGCTAAACGGTGTACCTTTTACACGGTAAGAGAGGAGGGAGCTGAGCAGAATGAGACGGATGCTTTTTTCGAAAAATACGAAAATGACGATACCTATAGAGAGCAGATTCAAGAGTTATTATCATTTGTACTTGATGCCATTGGGGATAGGCACGGAGCAGTTGATGAATTGTTTAATAGATATGAAAATGAAGTGGCTGGATTACCTTCGCATGGCCGGTTACACTTTGGGGAGGTTCACTATTACTTTCCAAATTTCCCCCTTCGGCTTTATGCCCTTAAAATTACAAACGAGATCGTCATTTTATTTGGTGGCGGAATAAAGGATGGGAAAACCAATCAAGAGAGCAGTTTAAATTATAAATGGATTGAAGCCTGTAATTATGCAAAGAGAATCATTCAATCTTTAAATGATGATACCTTAATTATTAATGAGAAGGATCGAACACTTTTATTATTTAATGGATCATCTGATATTATTTTATAAACCAAAAAACTTACAATTATGAGAAGCAAAGTAGCACGTCGTATTTTGGCAGAGACGCCAGAAGAGACAAAAATATTTGTGAATTTGTATGCGGATATTTTGGTTAGAATTAAGCAATTGCTGAAGGAAAAGGAACTTACCCAAAAATCCTTTGCTGAGAAATTGGATAAGCGTCCTTCTGAAATAAATAAGTGGTTGACAGGAGAGCATAATTTTACATTAAAGTCATTAGCAAAGATGCAGGCCGAGTTGGGAGAGCCAATTATAAACGTTTCAAAACGAGTTGGATTTGTAGGTAATGAGAACCTTAAGAAACATTTCACTGTTTATAAAAATGAATCAGTGGACCCAAGTATAAAATTTGATGAAGGTCAGAAGACCTTAAGAATACCTGATAGATATCAACCCCTAGCCTATGCCGGAGAGTAAGTTTAGTGCCGATAAGATACAGATTGTAGATTTCAAGATTATCAAAGGGCAGATAGAAAGTCCTTTTGAATTTGACATGAGCACCATTAAGGGGCATACTTTCAATGTTGAATTCCACATGGGTTTCAGTTTACAAGAGTCGTTAGTAAAGGCGGACTTTAAAGTATTTGTGGAAACTAATTCTACTGTTTCCATTCCTGAGGAAGCGAAAGGAAGTTTTCACTTTGTTTATATTTTTCACGTTGATAATCTAGAGGATTTGGCTTCTTATAACTCTGAGGACATTCTTGATGTAGATGGAAGTTTAAGCAATGCCATAGCGGCAATTACGCATTCCACTTCTAGAGGAATTTTGATGACACGATTTCAGGGTACCGCCCTTGAGGGCTTCATTATGCCAGTTATTGATCCCAATGAGCTTCTTAAGGGGTGATTAATCTTCTATTTAATCATTTTGATGGCTTTACCTGCCTCTAAAGGTATTTCTCCAATTATTCTTTTTATAGTTTAAAAAGACAATTTATAAAAATATGGAAAGAAAGTGCCTTTGGTGTTTAAAGACTGCCGGTGAGGTTACTTTTGAAAAAAAAGCTCATACAATTCCATTATCATTAGGAGGCGATCGTTACAACAGGAATATTTGTGATTCCTGCAATTCTTATTTTGGAAATAAGCAAGAAGTTAATTATTCTATAGAGGAGGCTCTCAAAGAGACTTTCAATATTACCAGAAGAAGACTTTTGATGGGTAGGAAATCAAAGAAGCAAGTTGGAGCCTTTAAGTCTCGGTTTTTCGATATTCGAGAACGCAATGGAAAGCCAAGGCTTGTGGTTAAACCTTCTTTTCGTTTAAGCACTTCCTATCAGCGGGAATTGTGCTATTATTTTAAAAGGGGATTATATAAAATGTACTTGGAAGAGTTGAATCGACAAAACCCAAATGAAGGATTCGAAGAAAAATATGATGTTATCAGAAATTTTGCCCGTTTTGGATTGGGGCATAGTACAGTGCTATACTTTAAACGAAAGATTGGAATTATAGCAATGTTTGATCGTGAGGCGGAAACACCTGTTTTGTATTTTGACAGAATGAAGTATTTGTTTTCCAATGATAAATTCGTTGAAATAGAATTTTTAGGACATGTTTTTGGGTTTCCCGTAACCCTTTTCGAAAAAATAGATTTTGATAATTATATTGAAAAATCTTTAAAGGAAAAAGGCGACTTTTTTAGTGAGGCAATTGTTTTAAATCATTTGACAGAAATTGATCTAACATTAAGTATTATGAATAGTTAATAAGGATGGTTGGTAGTTTTCGATGGTCGGTGTGAGAATGCCTGAATAAAGTTGGCAAGTATTTCGAGTTGAAATATTGTATAGATTGGTTTTTGATCATTATTATTGACTGTTCAGTGACAATGAACGTACAAGTATTATGAACATAAAAATCAGTGTTCAGTGGTCAGTTCAGTGGCAGTAGCCGGTAATATTTTATAGGACCAGACTTTCGGTGCATAGTATTCTAGTTTTGAGTTCAGAGTTATGATGGACTGGGTGAGGTGGCTTTTCCGTATTCTACTATTTCCAATAGCAGCATGACAGACTTATTTCTAACTTTATAGATTATAATAAAAAATTCCATTAGATGTCAGAGACCATTGCAAATCGGCAGGTATTTTCGTTGCATGAAGTGACGCGAAGTATAGAGAATGCCATTGCTAAGCGGTATCAACATTCTTACTGGATTAAGGCGGAGATGAACAAGCTGAATTTTTATCAGCATTCGGGCCATTGTTATCCTGATTTGGTAGAGAAGCGGGGAGGTAAGGTTGTAGCGCAGCTACGTTCCAACTTGTGGCGGACAGATTATGAGCAAATCAATAAACGGTTTTTGGAGGTTTTAAAGGAGCCTTTAAAGGATGGTATTAAAATATTGTTTTTGGCAAGGATACAGTTTAATTCGGTTCATGGGTTGTCGTTACAAATTTTAGACATTGATCCAAGCTTTACTTTAGGTGATTTGGAAAGGGAGAAGCAGGAAACAATTAAAATGTTGCAGACAGAAGGTGTATTTAAACAAAATAAAACTAGGAAGTTGGCGGTGGTACCTCAACGCATTGCTGTTATTTCAGTGGAAACAAGCAAGGGGTATGAGGATTTCCTGAACGTATTGACGGAGAATACGTGGGATTATAAGTTTTTCACTTTTTTATTTCCTTCGATATTACAAGGGGCTAAGGCCGTAACCGAAATAACAAAGCAGTTGGAACGCATTAGAAAAGTGGTGCACCATTTTGATGCAGTGGCAATTATTCGCGGTGGGGGTGGCGATATTGGGCTTTCGAGTTTTAATCATTATGTGCTGTCAAGAGCCATAGCTGAATTCCCACTGCCTGTACTAACTGGAATTGGGCATTCAGCCAACGAAACGGTGACAGAAATGGTTTCCTATTACAATGCTATTACGCCCACGAAGTTAGCCGAGTTTTTAATACAGAAATTCCACAATTTCTCAGTGCCAGTGAAGGAGGCAGAGAGAAAGGTGGGGGATTTATCTATGCGGTTGCTACAGGATAAAAAGACTGGCTTTGAGAATACGATGAGAATGTTTATGGCCAGTACGAAAAGTTTGGTTAAAGAACATAAGCACCGTTTACGACAATACAACCAACAGCTTCAACAACAAAGTGTATTTCGATTTAAAAAGGAATTGCAAGTACTGGTTAGTTTTAATGAATTATTGTTGCGTGGGGGAAAGCAGAAGCTACGAGAAGAACATCGAAGTGTAGCACAGCTACAAACAGATTTAAAACGGGTTAGTATGTATGATTTAAGTACAAGACAACAAAGGTTTTTTACTTTAGAACGTGATCTGGAAACCATGCACCCAAAAAATGTTCTTAAAAGAGGCTATAGCATTACCACATTAAACGGAAAAGCAGTGGTTAGTATTAGTAACGTTGCAAATGGCGATGAACTAGAGACTCGGGTTTTTGATGGGGTTCTCATTAGCGTGGTACAATCTAAAAATGAAATAAGTGATGAGTGAAATAATGACTTATACAGCGGCTTTTGAGGAGCTCCAGGGAATTGTGAATGAAATTGAGCAGGGTGAGATATCGGTAGATGAACTTTCAGCCAAGGTAAAGCGAGCTTCTTTGTTGATAAAAATTTGCAAAACAAAACTAACAACAACGGAGGAGGATGTGCAGAGAATATTGACGGAGTTGGAGGATTGAGTTTTGGTCAGTATTCAGTGGTCAGTATTCAGTGGTCAGTAAGTGGTTTCCAGCTCATTTTAATCGGATTAAATGTATTGTGTTAGGTTTTGAGTTTTATGAATATGTTATTTTTATGTGGGGGGTGATTAGTGGTTAGGCCTTCGGTACGTTTTGGCCTTCGGTACGTTAAGAAGTAAATTCGGGACCTCCTCCTTCGGCGGATAAACTCAGGTGACTTTGATTCCCCTTCGGTACACTTTTCAAAACTCTAACGAGCTTTGAAAAGCACTCGGGAACCTTAGATTATTTGGCAATTTGACTTTAGGATGATAGATGGTCTGGCTCTCTAGTTATGTGTTTGAGCTTTAAATGTGTGGTGTTATCTATGATTTATATCCCTCCAAATATATTTTCAGCTCCTTGAGCTCCAGTAGTTCTTCGCCCGCGGGAAGTTCGGTTTGAAAAAAAAGTCTTCTATGAATCGTTCAAATTTTCCCTCTCCCAAGGTGTCGGTTAGAATGATAGCAACGATTTCGTATAATAATTCAAGGTCCATATCATCAATTGGAAAATCAAGAATGATTCCTAAGATAAATTGGTCTGTGTCGGGATCTATGAGGTGACACCAAAATTTTATGTTGGAGGGTTTGCAACAGATTCCATTGAGGCAATATTCCTTTTCGAAAAAATCTGGATCTTCATTGACCAAGGAGGTAAGGGTAGCCGAAATGGTCCAATCTTTTAATTTGGGTGCTATTTCCATTAGATTTAAAACCATCGCACGAATTTGGGGATCTCCACAGGTGGAAAAGGCAAGGGTGGGTAGGTCTTGGTTTTCGGGGGGAATGATCAATCGGTAACCAATATGGGGACTATAGTATTCCAGATGTTTAGAGAACCAATAAAATAGTTCTTCTCTTCCTTTGTCTGAAAGGGAGTGGATGTTTCGGAGTGTTTTTTCGTTGGCGAGGAACCAGGACCAGAAGGGGTTTTTCATGAGTTGTGAGTTTTGTTCTAGTTATGGGTTATGAGTTATGAGAGGTGAGTTGTGAGTGGTGAGTGGTGAGTTTTTTGAAATTCAGAATTCAGAATTAGGAATAATGAATTTGGGTTATGATTGGCCCTCCTTCGCCAAGGCTTCGGAGGGTAGGGATTATTTTCTTTTGTCTTTGGTGTTTTTGTCGAAGCCTATTACGTTTACCATTTCGCGGAGGCGACTGCGGACGCGGTTGCCGTAGCGGTCTTCGATTTCTTCGGCATTGAGGTTGGTAGTTATGTGGGTTATCCCTCGGCTCCCTTCGGCTCCCCTCGACTCCGCTCGGGGACCACCGCTCAGGGACCGCCGCTCGGGGACCGGGTTTTTTATAAATAGTTCGTGGCGGGAGAGGAGGATTTCGCCCATGACGTTGCAATCTTTTCCGAAATGTTTTCCTTCCGGTTCTACACCTAAGTCGTCAAAGCAATAGAAATGGCTGTTGCCGTATTGTTCGATTATGGAATAGCCCAGGTTGTTGAAGCCAAATACGATGTTTCTGGTGGGGATAATCTCGTAGGGTCGCCTATGGGGGACTAGATGTCGTAATAGTTTCATCAGGGTGGTTTTGCCACAGCCAACGGGGCCACTGAGTAAGATTCCTTTGGTAGGGTCGATGTTGAATTTTGGGCAGTTGACTTCATCCTGGATGAAGTAGAGACAGAGCTGGTAGATTATTTGATGGTCTTCTTCGTGGATTTTGAACTCCTTTCCAAAAAGTAGTTTTCCTTTTGCGTTTAGGTATATAATGATTTTGGAAAAATCATAATGGATTATATTTCCTTTCATTTTGCCCAAATGGAATTCTACACCACCTTCGATAAGGATGTGCGGGGTGGTTGGATGGTATTTGGGTAGGGTTTTCATTTATGGGTTGTCGGCCCTTCGATACTTTTTCTTTAACTCTATCGAGTTAAAGAAAACACTCAGGAACCTTGGTTTTGTCTTTCGGTACTTTTTCTTTTGCTCTCCGAGCTAAAGAAAACACTCAAGAACCTTTGTCGTGATTGTTATTAGTACTTCCTTTTTTCGATCAAAGGGGTTCTTTGTAGTTTTTGGATTTGGTGGTTTTTAGGTTGTCTCCGCCTACGCTAAAGCTTCGGCGGACGCTGTCCTCTTGGCTAAAGCTTCGGCGGACGCTGTCCTCTTGGCTGAAGCTTCGGCGGACGCTGTCCTCTTGGCTGAGGCTTCGGCCGGCTACGTCCTCCTTGTTTTTAGGGAACGGGAGAGGTTTTAGATTTAATTCTTGGGCTTTTAGCATCCAACTTTTTGCGGAGGCGTGCCAATCGGCTATTTTTATTTTTCCGCCAATTTTCCAACCGATGGCCGAATAGTGGGCATAAAATTTTTGGGCTTCCAGAGCCGGCCAATTATTTTCAGAGAAAAATGTCATTACTTCTTTTTCATTTTGCGGGAGCTCTCGTTTATAAATGTTTTCTAATTGTTTATTATGTTTTATATATGATACCAACGGTTGTCCTGAATCTGGGACGGCTGAGTCCATCGGTTGATTAGGGGTTGTCCCAAAAATGAACAAGGTTATTCTGCTTCCTACAAAGGCGTTATGTGAGGGAGTGTATTTGATGTACTTCCACGCATCGAGCTGCTTTAGGCATCTATGATAAGTTGATTTGGAGCCCAATAATCTATGAACTATTCTGAATATTAACATCTATGAGCTCCACCATTTTCATTATGACCGCCGTTATGCTTCTAACTCTTATTTCGCCTTTTGGGGTATATTACGGAGTACAATTAGCAAGGAAAAAAGATTATAAAACCCACCGGAAAATTCAAAATATCATCTATTTTATTTGTGTTCTTGGGGTTTTGGCTTTAGAAGTTTTGATTCGGTATTCCGGAGGTTCGGGAAGTTTGGCATCAAATAGTGAGTACTACGGAACAAGTTTTTTCACCATTACCTTAGTTTCACATATTATCATTGCTGTTCTTACATATTTGCTTTGGACTATCCTCATTATTTTATCCAATAGGAAATTCCAAAAATCACTGCCGGGGAAATTTTCCAAAACCCATAAAAGACTGGCGTATATTATTTTTGCTGGGCTAATCTACACAGCTATAACCGCTTTGGTTGTTTACTTGATGAGTTTGAATTTGGTTTGATTTAAAAATATAAAATGCAGAAGTAGTAATTTATAATTACTTCTAAAACTCAAAGATAATCCCTAAAGTTGGTAGCGGATGTCCAGATTTATTATCTAAAATAACGGGAATAGCATTGCTTCCATCCATTTGAATGGGTTGTCCATCGGTTGTTTTGAAATCTGAATTATCTTCAGTGCGTTCAAAAGTATAATCTGGATTGGATTCACTTTTTTGAATCAATAAATTCTGAACGTCCAAATATGCGGTAAGTGAGGTTTTATTAAAATTGAATTTTTTATCAACTCGCAAATCCAATTGATTGTAGTTTGACAGTCTGTTTTGGTTCAGCAAATCAAAATCGAGTATCCCTTGGCCTAGCATCAGGTAATTTTGTTGGGAAGCGGGCATATCAAATGGCGTATATGGATTTCCGCCTGCGAAGCGATATTTCAGCCCAAGATCCCAGTTTCTTTTGAATTTATAGCCTAAGGTTGCCGAAAACAAATGGCGGTTATCCCAAGATGATGGTTTTAAAACGCCGTGTGCCCCTGAAAATTTACTGACCACATACGAGTAGCTGGCCACATAAAACAGTCTATTTGTCATTTTTTGTTGCACGAAAAATTCCAAGCCATAAGTTTCGCCATCGCCCATAGATAAAATTCTTTCGCTTCCCACGGAGCCATACTGAGTGCCTTGATTTGCTTGGGAAATTCCTGTAGATTCTGAAACCGGATAATCTGAATATCTCTTAAAATAACCTTCAAAAGTAAATCGCAAAGATCTGTTTGGTAAAAATTCTGTTCCTAAAACATAATGTGTTGACCGGGTGTATTCCAAATCCTTATTTATAAAATTGCCACTTTCATCTTTAAAACCTAAGCTTGTGTAAATTGGCGCTTTAAAATATGTACCTACAGATCCATTAATGTTCCATTGTTCGTTGAGGCTATAAGAAGCAGATAGGCGCGGGGATAGCGTTTTTAAAGGGTTATTTCCTGTATCCGTAAAACTGTTCATATCTGTTCTAATCCCGCCAGATATAAGAAGTCTTTCAGTATAAAAACGTTTGGCAGCTTGTACAAACACGCCGTATTTCAAAAAATCTATTTTGCTATCAAATGCAATCGTGCGGGCTGGAGAAATAATAGTGCCATTTTCGTCTTTCAATTCGTTGCTTATTTTATTAAATACATCCCCGGAATATCCAACATATTGGGCATCCAAACCTGTAGAAAATCGCCAGCCGTTTACAAATTTATTGTAATCAAATCTGAATTTATTTTCAATTTCATCCGATTTCACTAATAAAGTACGGTTTTGTTCTATTCTTCGTTCGTCTTCATATTTATCAATAGTGGTATGGAACATATTTCTGCTCAGCGCAAAATTCATAAACCCATTTTCAATTTTTCTATTTAAGTTAAACCCCATTGTATAAGTCCATTGATTGATATAGGGTGTTGAACGAAGCACATAAATATCCTCGGGCGTGGATTCTTTTGTTTCCGCAAAGCTGAGATCATCTATCGCCCCAATCCCAATGGCCGTTAGGGTAGTTTTGTCATCAAACTCGTGATTTACCTTATACTGAAAGTCGTAAAAATCCGGACGAATCGGCAAGTCCACTATCTTGAAAAGCAAACTCAAATAGGATTTTCTAATAGAACTTAAAAAAGTAGTTCTTGAAGATAAAGGGCCTTCCAAAGTCAAGGCAGTTTCTGTTAAACTAACTCGAACATTTCCAGAAAATCGATCTGGATTTCCATTGCGCTGTTTAATAACGAAAGTAGAAGCGAACGCATCGTTATACTTTGAATCGAAGGCAGAGGTTGTAAGTTTTAGGCTCTCAATAAAAGACACATTTAAGATACCTTGTGCCCCGCCTGAGCTTCCTTGGGTTTGAAAGTGGTTTAAAACGGGAATTTCTATCCCGTCTAAATAATATACGTTTTCATTTGGCGCCCCTCCTCGAATTATAATATCGTTGCGTTCGCCTACTCCGTTACTAAGTCCCACTCCTGGCAAGGTTTGAACCACTTTTGAGACATCAAAATTGCCGCCCGGATTAGATTTTATTTCTTGAGATGTCAATTGCTGAACAGAAAGCGGGGTAATCATATCTGTGGTTTTTGCCGAAGCATTTCTGTTAACGCCAATCACAACTCCTTCGAGAGCTTCCATCTCCGATTCCATATTGAAATTAATGATTTGGTCATTTCCGGAATTCACAACAATATTATAAAGAGTGGATGTTTTATATCCTAAAAATGATGCGGTAAGGGTATATGTTCCCACAGGTAAAGACAAATTAAAGCGGCCGGTTTCATCAGTACTAGTTCCCAAAGATGTGCCTTCAGCGATAATGTTAACTCCCATAAGAGTTTCCATCGTATTTTTGTCTTGAATGTTTCCAATAATTCGACCTTCTTTTTGTGCAAAACTCGAAATGCCAATCAATGACAAACAACAGAAAAAAAACAAAACTTTATTCATACCAATTAATATTATAAATTGAAAATAAAAGCCCTTAACAACAGTGTTTAAAGGCTTTTTATGAAAATGAAACAACAATCAAGGAAGCCTAAGATTATGAAGAAAGCTAATTCAATCATAAAAGATAACAAAGCTAATTGCCAAATATAAAAATCTATAACCTTCCTTTTTCATCCTCAATTCCAGTATCCCTAGTTCTTGCTTTTTTAATTTCATTCCCACCAAAATTATATGCCAGATTAAATTGAACCTGTCTGCTATCGCTTCCGCCACCACCGTCAATTTTTAAATCTCCAAACTGTGTTGTTCCACGCCAAGATGAAGTATAGAAGATATCATTAAAACCTAGTTTTGTAGTCAACTTATCATTGAAAAATTTCTTTTGAAAAGCAATATTTAAAGACCCAATACTTTTGGTTTGAAATGTTCCACTCCAGATGGATGGCGAACTATACCAACCGGAAACTTCAGCACTAAAATTTTCGGTAATCTTAAATGTGTTTTGGGCAAACAGACTTAAGGTATTCTGTTCGGTTGATAGAAAGTCTTCATTTGTCGCTTCATAAATACTTTTAAAGGCATTGATTGTGAAAAATATACTCCACCAATCATTGAATTTTGTCGGGTACGAAATTCCAAGGTTAATAACTTTTTGATTTGCCACGTTTCTAGGGCTCATAAAGTTCTTGTCATCACCTACAGCTTCTGTTACCTGAGCTGAAAAGTCTTTTACAAAACTATAGCTTATAGATGTGTTCAATCGGTAATAAAAAGTGTGAGATAATTTAATATTATCTGTGTATTGCGGCTTCAAAAAAGGATTCCCTCGTAGAAATGAAAGCTCATCTACTTGATATTCAAACGGATTTAAACTTTGGTAGTTTGGTCGTTGTATTCGTTTGCTATAAGTTAATGCAAAGGAATTTGCTCTATTAGGCTGATAAGTAATTCCGCCACTTGGGAAAAAATCTGTGTAACTTCTTTCTACTCTGTCATTTTGTTCTTCTTGCAGGCTATTCAAAACACCGTCTGAATTTGTCTGCTCCACACGTAATCCCGCTTGAAAATTAAACTTTTCATAGGTTCTATTGAAGTTTACATAGGCTGCATTAATGTTTTCATCATACTTAAAAGTGTTTGTCCGTTCGTCATTGATAACGTCGTCTCCAGCAATTCGGTCATAAAAATCAAACTTATTATCGGTGACAATTTTAGAATATTTCGCACCCATCGAAAGCTTTCCTTGCAAGAAATCTCGTTCATAATCTATTTTAGCCGTCATAATATCAATGGTAATTGGAGTGTCCATAAAGTTGATGGACTCGCTAATTACTTCAGTTTCATTTCCATTATAATAATGGTTAGGTTGTAGGTTTGTTCTATCTTGAGTGTACTTGCCATAATCTAAATCCACATTTAAACTTGCGTCTTTATCAAGCTTTAATTTGTAGTTAAGGTTTCCGTAAAAATTCGAAGTTTTTGAATGCGATTCCGTCCCTGCGACTAAGACTGTGGTTGGATTTTCACCTCCTTGCGGGGTGATAGGAGTTCTAGAATTACTGCCGTGTTCGTTATCGCTAAAATTCCCAGTAAGGATAATACCAAAAGTAGATTTTGAAGATGCGAAATAATCAAATCCTAAACGAATGTTGTTATTATTTATATCATAAATGCTATTGGTTTTTGAATCGAAAATAGTGTTGTTTTGAAGTCTATATAGATTCATATATCTAGTAGTTTTCCCAAATCTATTGCTAAAGGAGCCATATAAACTGGTCTTTTTGCTCCTATTGTTTATCGAAACTGAATTGTTATACGTTGCATAATCACCAATATTAACACCTGAAGCCAAGCTTCCGTTAGTTCCCAAGCTTTTATCGCGTTTAAATTTAATATTGATGATTCCAGCATTTCCTTCGGAATCATATTTAGAAGATGGTTGAGTTATAATTTCAATCGAATCCACGTCTGTGGCTTGAATAGTTTTCAGATAATTGACCAAGTCTTCTCCCCTTAAAACGGAAGGTTTGTCGTCTATATAAATCAAAACGCCAGCTTTCCCTTCAACTATTAAATTTTCATTATTGTCTATCAATACACCTGGCGCTTTTCGAAGCAGTTCAAAACCAGATTCTCCCGCAACACTAATAGAATTTTGGACATTAAAAACAGTTTTGTCCGCCAGCACTTGAACCATCGGCTTTTCAGTTTTTAAAATAACTTCATCTAAAGCTTCCGATTGGGATTCAAGCGATAGTATTCCTAATGTTTTGTCACTATCTGATATTGAAATTTCGTTTGATGTATAATCTTTGGAGCCCATAGAAGTAATAAACAACTTATATGTTCCAGCTGAAACATTATCAAATTTAAAATCTCCATTTTCATCGGAGATTGCGGCTTTTACGAATGTTCCATTTTCAAAAGTCAATAGAGATAGCACAGCTGCGTTGACTGGGTTATGCTCCGTATCAAAAACCTTCCCATCGATAGTATGTTGGGAAAAGCATAAATTAGCAATCAATAAAGCAACAATAGTAACAAGTGTTTTCATATGTTTTTTAAATTAAATGGCAAATATGAAAAGACTACTTATGCTAAGCACGTAGGTTCCGTCCAGTTGGAGTATTAAGCGTTAAATGGGAAGAGACAATTCGTCGAAGTATAAGGCCACTCGTCTCATTAATGTAACCCAATGCTTCGATATAACTTATATTTAGCCCCTAGTAAATTTTATGATCCATGAAGAACGCAACTAAAAAGGAGATTTTAACGGGTATTTTATTTTACGTTTTTTTCTCGTTGTTGTATCGCGTGGTATTATGGGCATATAGTGGTGGTTATCAGCGGGATGGTTTTTGGGGATGGGCAAACCTAAAGGGCTATTGGCTAGATTCTGGGATGCAATATCTGTTTTATTTTTTCGCTTCTCTTTTAATTTGGTTTATTGCCATTTACACTTTAAAAAATAAAAAAACCATTTTGCAGATAGTGGTGGTGGTAATCTTAATTCCCATCGTAGTTTATTTTATCAGGGAAGGCCGCTATGCTTTTATGGATTCTATTGGAGCAAATAGATTTAGAGGTCCAGGAACTATTTGGGATTGGTATATCCCCTCTTTGTTTATGACCATTCAGTTTGGATGTTTGTTTGCTTACCGGTATTTTAAAGAAAATCAGAATAAAATAAAATTGGAAGGCGAACTCCGAAACGCTGCTTTAAAAAGTGAATTATCGGCCATTAAAGCGCAATTGAATCCTCATTTTTTATATAATATTTTCAATACAATAAGTGCTTCGGTTCCTTCTGAAAATGAAAAAACTAGGCATCTGATTGCCGAACTATCCGATTTGTTTCGATATCAACTCAAAGCATCACAAACAGAATTAGTGCCTTTAAAGGATGAATTGGATTTCGTTAAAAAATACCTCGACTTAGAAAAAGAACGTTTTCAAGAGCGATTGGAAATTGAAATTGATGTTGACGATTCCATTTTGAATGAAATGGTACCGCCAATGTTATTGCAGCCTTTAGTAGAAAACTCCGTAAAACACGGCTTGTCTTCTTTGATTGACGGTGGAAAAATCTCTATTTCTATTCATAAGAAAAACAACAAATTGATGTTTGAAATTTCAGATACTGGGGTTGGAATTAAAAATAAAAGTGAAGCTTTTGATAAAGGGGTTGGTCTGAATAATACACGTTTGCGGTTGGAAAAGATGTATGAAAGCATCTTACAGTTAAATAACAATAAACCGAACGGCTTAATAGTTAGTTTTGAACTATGAAAAAAGTAATTATTGTTGATGATGAGTCTTCTGGAAGGCAGCTAATCAAGGAGTACCTTGAAGATTTCAAGGATTTAATTCTCTTGGGCGAAGCGAATAATGGAGTAGATGCCGTAAAAATCATCAATGAATTTAAACCCGATTTGGTGTTTTTAGATATTCAAATGCCAGGAATGACAGGCTTCGACGTTTTAAAACACTTGGAAGAATTGCCTCAAATTATTTTCTCAACTGCTTATGATCAATATGCACTAAAAGCTTTTGATGTACACGCTGTGGATTATTTATTGAAACCCTATACAAAAGAAAGATTTAAGGTTGCTATAGAACGCCTAACCAAATCTTCTGAAACCAACAAAGCAAGACCTTTAGCCGAAAGTTTACTAATAGAAACTTCAAAATATCCAGAAAGGATTTTGGTGCAAAAGCAAAATAAATTAGTGACAATCGCTGTTGAGGAAATTATTAGAATTGAGGCATATGGCGATTATTCAAAACTAGTATCCTCGGACGATACATATCTAAGTAATTATGGAATTTCTACGCTCGAAGAAAGGTTGGACGATTCTATTTTCATTAGAGTTCATCGCTCCTCAATTGTCAATCTCAACAAAGTTAAGGAGCTAAATAAGTACACCAAAAGTTACGACATAACTATGGAAAATGGTGACGTGGTCAGGGTTAGCAGAGGCTATATGGAGAATATTAAAAAGCTAGTGTATTGAGATTGAATTTTGTTATCGGCTGCAAACAAATTAGATTTTTTTTAAATAAAATGTTTTTAGTCTCAAATATTCATCTACATTTGTCCCACAATTAAAAAGCACATGAACACTCAAAATTTTATTCCTTCAAATATTATTGCAATTGTGATTATCACATCTGCAGAGGGAATGCTATAAAATATATTCGAAATATTTAAAAAGCCTCCCGAGAAATCAGGAGGCTTTTTTTATTACACACAATCAAGAAATGAAAACAAATACCAACATAATTATTATCAGCATTATTATTCGCTCTTTCGGGTGAGTCTGGCTGGTATATCCAATTTTAAGCCTTTCTCATTCGGTTGAGAAAGGCTTTTTTTATTTTATACAAATTCGAAATATGAACACGTACATTAACATTATTATTATCAGCATCATTATTATTCGCTCTCTCGAGTGAGTCAGGCTGGTATTGTCCAAACTTTAAGCCTTTCTCATTTCTTGAGAAGGGCTTTTTTTATTCAATAAATCTAAAAATTTAAATCAAATAAAATGTATTACAACCACAAAACTCTAATCTATCTCGACGGCAAGTTCGTCAACGCAAATGAAGCTTCGACCGACTTATACAGCCAAACCTTGCACTATGGCTATGGCGTATTTGAAGGAATTAGAGCCTATGCAACCGAAGGCGGCACCAAAGTTTTTAAGGTGAAAGAACATTATGATCGCTTAAAAAATTCAGCAGAACTTATCAATATCCCGTTTGACTACGAGATTCAAGAATTAGTGGACGCCATGTACGAGCTCTTAGAACAAAACAACTTAACCGATGCTTATGTGCGACCCTTAGTTTTCTGCGATCCAAACATGTCGCTTTCCAGACCAAATAACGTTTCCATAATGATCTGCGCTTGGGAATGGGGCGCTTATTTAGGCGATAAACAGTTACGATTAACACTTTCTTCTTTCTGTCGCCCGCATCCGCGTTCCATAAAAATTGAAGCAAAAGTCTGCGGCCATTATGTGAATTCCATCCTCGCCACCAATGAAGCCAAAGACAAGGGTTTTGATGAAGCCTTGCTTTTAGATAGCGATGGTTACTTAGCAGAAGGACCAGGTGCCAATTTATTTTTTGAAAAAGACGGCGTTTTATACACGCCTCAATTAGGAAATATCCTTCCCGGAATTACACGCGCTACAGTTTTAGAATTAGCCGAAGAGCTCGGCATAGAAGTAAAACAAGGTCTTTATAAACCTGAAGTTTTAACTTCTGCAGACAGTGCTTTTTATTGCGGAACAGCAGCCGAAGTTATTGGAATTGAATCTGTAGATAACACAAAATTCCCGAAGAATTGGAATAGTTCCCTTGGAAAGAAATTACAGGAAGCCTATTCGCAATTAGTTAGAAAATCAGAAAAAACATTAAGCACAACATACTAATGAAAACCCTAAACAAATACAGCAAAACCATAACCCAAGATGAAACCCAACCTGCCGCACAAGCTATGCTTTACGGCATCGGGTTGACTGAGGAAGATTTGCAAAAAGCACAAGTAGGAATTGTAAGTACAGGCTATGAAGGCAACACTTGCAATATGCATTTAAACGATTTGGCGAAAGCAGTAAAATTCGGCGTTAAATCTGAAAATTTAGTAGGACTGATTTTCAACACCATCGGCGTAAGTGATGGAATTTCTAACGGAACAGATGGAATGCGTTTTTCTTTAGTTTCAAGAGATGTAATTGCAGATTCTATTGAAACAGTGGTAAGCGCACAATGGTACGACGCGGTTTTAGCAGTTGTAGGCTGCGATAAAAATATGCCGGGTTCTGTAATGGCAATGGGAAGATTAAACCGTCCCGCAATAATGATTTACGGCGGAAGCATTCACTCCGGAAAATGGAAAGGAGAATCTTTAAATATTGTTTCAGCTTTTGAAGCTTTAGGCAAGAAATTCAACAATACTATTTCTCCCGAAGATTTTAAAGGTGTGATTAAAAATGCCTGTCCGGGTGCCGGCGCTTGCGGCGGAATGTACACCGCAAACACAATGGCTTCGGCAATTGAAGCTTTGGGAATGAGCTTGCCATATAGTTCCTCAAACCCTGCTGTGAGTGCGGAAAAGAACCAAGAATGTTTAGATGCTGGAAAAGCAATAAAGGTTTTATTGGAAAAAGACATCAAACCCAAAGATATCATGACAAAAAGAGCCTTCGAAAATGCGATGACAATGGTTACCGTTCTTGGCGGATCTACTAATGCCGTAATGCATTTGATAGCAATGGCGCATTCCGTTGATATTGAATTGACCTTAGAAGATTTTCAGAAAGTAAGTGACAAAACCCCAGTTCTGGCCGATTTAAAACCAAGTGGGAAATACCTAATGGAAGACTTACACGCGGTAGGCGGAGTCCCTGCGGTGATGAAATACTTATTGGAAAACAAGTTGTTACACGGGGATTGCCTGACGGTGACAGGAAAAACAGTTGCTGAAAATGTAGCCGACGTTCCAAGTTTAACCACTGGTCAAGATGTATTTCTTCCATTAAATTCTCCTATAAAAGCTACGGGACATTTACAGATTCTCTTGGGAAACCTAGCGTCTAGAGGGAGTGTAGCAAAAATAAGTGGCAAGGAAGGCGATTATTTTGAAGGTACTGCAAAAGTGTACGATGATGAATATTCAGTAATCACAGGCGTAAAAAACGGAGAAGTGAAATCTGGAGATGTGGTTGTAATACGGTATTGCGGCCCAAAAGGGGGCCCGGGAATGCCCGAGATGCTCAAACCGACTTCAGCAATAATGGGTGCGGGATTGGGAAAAGACGTGGCATTGATTACCGACGGAAGATTTTCAGGAGGCACCCACGGGTTTGTGGTTGGGCATATCACTCCCGAAGCTTACGAGGGAGGAACCATTGCCCTCGTAAAAAATGGAGATATAATCACCATCGACACAAAAAACAACACCCTTCAATTAAAAGTAAGCGAAGAGGAATTAGCCATTCGAAAAGCTGAATGGCAACAACCAAAACTCAAGGCGACAAAAGGAGTTTTATACAAATATGCCAAATGTGTTTCATGCGCCTCCACGGGCTGTGTAACCGATAATTAATTATAAAAAATAGAAAATGAACTCAACAAAAATGACGGGTGCAAAAGCCGTGGTCGAATCCTTAGTAGCGGAGAATGTGAATACCATATTTGGATATCCTGGAGGCGCGATAATGCCAATTTATGATGCTTTATATGATTATGAAGCTACGGTAAATCACATTTTGGTCCGTCACGAACAAGGTGCAATCCACGCCGCCCAAGGTTATGCCAGAACTTCCTATAAAACGGGCTTGGTATTCGCAACCTCGGGACCGGGAGCGACCAATTTAATCACAGGTTTGGCAGATGCAATGATTGATTCTACTCCTTTGGTTTGCATCACTGGGCAAGTGGCTTCGCATCTTTTAGGCACCGATGCTTTTCAGGAAACCGATGTAGTAGGAATCTCGATGCCGATTACAAAATGGAATATCCAAGTCACCAAAGCAGAAAATATCCCCGCCACTATTGCAAAAGCATTTTATATCGCACAATCTGGCCGACCCGGACCAGTATTGATTGACATTACCAAGGACGCACAATTTGGTGAAATGGATTTTAAATATGAAAAATGCACGAATATTCGCAGTTACTATCCGAGGCCAAAGTTAAAATTATCGGCAGCTGAAGAAGCGGCAAAATTGATCAACGAAGCCAAAAAACCGTATTTGTTAATTGGTCAGGGAATTATGCTTTCCAATGCGGAACAGGAATTATTGGAATTTGTTGAAAAATCAGGAATTCCAGTGGCTTCGACGCTTTTAGGACTTGGAGCTTTTCCCAATAACCATCCACAATATGTCGGCTTTTTAGGAATGCACGGCGATTATGCACCGAATATCAAAACCAACGAATGCGATGTGTTGATAGCTATCGGAATGCGCTTCGATGACAGAGTAACTGGCGATGTTTCACGCTATGCAAAGCAAGCAAAAGTAATTCACATAGACGTTGATGCTTCCGAATTGAATAAAATTATAAAAGCCGATGTCGCAGTACATGCCGATGCAAAAGAAGCCTTAAAAGTACTGACGGAACTTGTTCAGGAAAAAAATCACACAGCTTGGTTGCAGGAATTTAAAGAGGCTAAACTCATCGAAGTTGAAACACTTAAAGAAAGCGCGAAAGTTTTGCATTCTGAGGAAATAAAAATGGACGAAGTAGTCAAAATGCTTTCAGAAATAACAAAGGGAGAAGCAATTGTAGTGACAGATGTTGGCCAGCATCAAATGATGACCGCCCGATATTATCAATACAATAAAACAAAAAGCAATGTTACATCCGGAGGTTTGGGCACTATGGGGTTTGCGCTTCCTGCAGCCATCGGCGCAAAATTTGGAGCACCAGAAAAACCTGTTGTGGCAATAATCGGGGATGGTGGTTTTCAAATGACGCTGCAAGAATTGGGCACTATACTTCAAAGTAAAGTAGACGTGAAAATCATCATTTTAAACAATCGATTTCTAGGAATGGTGCGTCAATGGCAGCAGATGTTTTTTGAGAAACGCTATTCCTTTACAAAAATGTTAAGTCCAGATTTTGTGGCGCTTTCCAAGGCTTATAGTATTGAGGCCAAGAAAGTTGAAGTACGAGAGGATTTAGAAGAAGAAATATTAAAAATGTTGAATCACAACGGATCTTACTTATTGGAAGTAATGGTCGCCAAGGAAGAAAATGTCTTCCCAATGATGACGACCGGTGCCTCGGTTTCAGAAGTACGTTTAAACTAAATAGAAATGGAAAAAACATATACAGTATCAGTATTTACAGAAAATAGCATCGGGATGATGAATCGCGTAACAATCATCTTTACGCGGAGACATTTAAATATCGATAGCATTACGGCCTCAGAATCGGAAGTTAAAGGGGTTTTTCGATATACCATTGTTTTAAGGACATCTAGAGAACAAGTAGATAAAGTGATCGGACAACTTGAAAAACTAATAGATGTTTTTAAAGCCTTTGTTCACGAAGATTCCGAAGTAGTACACCAGGAAATAGCATTGTACAAAATTAAAACAGCAAGCCTCACCAATGGCGATGTTGAAAAGGTAATTAGAGAACATCACGCAAGAATCCTAACGGTAGATCCACAATTTATGGTCATCGAAAAAACAGGACACGTAGCAGAAACCCAATTGTTATTCGAAAGCCTACAACCTTACGGAGTACTCGAATTTGCACGCTCGGGAAGAGTGGCGGTTACGAAGCCGATGAAGGAATTTAGTACTTATTTAAAGGAATTGGAAGAAGCTAATGACTAGGGGTCGGTGGTCAGTGTTCAGTAGCAGTAGCGGTAGCAGTAGCAGTAGCAGTAGCAGTAGCAGTAAATTAAAAAATAACAATCAACAATAACAATAAACAATATTAAAAATGGCAACTATAAATTTTGGAGGAGTACAGGAAAACGTAGTAAAACGCGATGAATTTCCACTTAAGAAAGCACAAGAAATATTAAAAAATGAAACGATAGCAGTGATTGGTTATGGGGTGCAAGGCCCTGGGCAAGCGCTTAACTTAAAAGACAATGGCGTTAACGTTATTGTTGGGCAGCGCAAAGGAACAGGCAGTTGGAAAAAAGCATTGGCAGATGGTTGGGAAGAAGGGAAAACACTTTTTGAAGTGGAAGAAGCTTGTGAAAAAGCTACAGTAGTAATGAATTTACTTTCCGATGCCGGACAAATCCAAGCTTGGGAAGGAATGAAAAAACACTTAACCACAGGAAAAGCACTTTACTTTTCACACGGATTTGGAGTAACATTTCACGAAAAAACTGGCATCGTTCCGCCAAAGGATGTTGATGTGGTTTTAGTTGCACCCAAAGGCTCGGGAACATCGCTTAGAAGTCTATTTTTAAATGGACAAGGCCTGAATTCCAGTTATGCGGTATTTCAGGATGCAACAGGAAAAGCAAAGGATCGCGCCTTGGCCTTAGGTATCGCCATTGGGTCGGGATATTTATTTGAAACAACTTTTCAGAAAGAAGTGTATAGCGACCTAACCGGAGAACGTGGGGTTTTGATGGGCGCGATTGCTGGGATTTTTGAAGCGCAATTCAATGTCCTTCGTCAGCGAGGACATTCTCCAAGCGAAGCTTTTAACGAAACCGTAGAAGAATTCACTCAAAGTTTAATGCCCCTAATCGCTGAAAATGGAATGGACTGGATGTTTGCCAATTGTTCAACCACGGCACAACGTGGTGCGTTGGATTGGAAAGGAAAATTCCGAGAAGCCACAGAGCCAGTTTTAAATGAGTTGTATGACTGTGTGGTATCCGGAAAAGAAGCAGAAATTGTAATTGAAGCAAATAGCAAACCGGATTATCGAGTAAAATTGGAAGAAGAATTAAATGTGATGAAAAACAGTGAGCTATGGCAAACTGGCTTGGAAGTACGAAAATTAAGACCTACCAAATAATGGATTTATTAGAAAAAGCATACGAAGCTAGAGAACGTATAAAAAACGTCGTGGTTCACACCCCATTAATGAAAAACGAAAACTTGAGCGAGGAATTTTCCGCTCAGGTTTTCTTAAAACGGGAAGATTTGCAACCTGTACGCTCCTATAAATTAAGAGGGGCGTACAACAAAATAGTATCGCTAACTGAAACTGAAAAATCAAAAGGAGTGGTTTGCGCAAGTGCTGGAAACCACGCGCAAGGTGTGGCCTATGCTTGCAATAAATTAAATATCAAGGCAATGATATTTATGCCGGTGACGACACCTCCCCAAAAGATAAAACAAGTAAAACTCTTCGGCAAAGATAAAGTGGGGGTTGTTTTAAAAGGAGACACCTTTGATGAAGCCTTTGATGAAGCAATGCGTTTATGCAATGAGAAAGAAGCTGTATTTATTCATCCCTTTGATGATGAAAAAGTGATAGCAGGCCAAGGCACGATTGCTTTGGAACTTTTGGAAGATACCAAATCACCGATCGATTATTTATTTGTGCCAATTGGTGGTGGAGGTTTAGCAGCAGGTTTAAGTATGGTTTTTAAACAATTGAGTCCACATACCAAAATAATTGGTGTTGAGCCGGCCGGTGCGCCTTCGATGAAAAACTCTATAAAAAAAGGCATCAATACAACCTTAGAACACATTGACAAATTTGTGGATGGGGCTTCAGTTAAACGCGTTGGAGAAAAATCGTTCGAGATCTGTAAAGACAGTTTGAAGGATATTATTCTGGTTCCCGCAGGCAAGGTTTGCACAACGATTTTGCGTTTGTATAATGAAGAGGCAATAGTGGCCGAACCCGCCGGAGCCCTTACTATTGCCGCACTCGATTTTTACAAAGAAAAAATAGAAGGAAAAAATGTGGTTTGCATCGTTAGCGGTAGCAATAACGACATTACCAGAACAGAAGAAATAAAAGAACGATCCTTATTATATGAAGGCCTGAAGCATTATTTCCTATTACAATTTCCGCAGCGACCAGGAGCGTTGAAAGAATTTGTGAATGATATTTTAGGTCCAACTGATGACGTTGCCTATTTCCAATATTCTAAAAAGAACAATAGAGAAACGGGGCCTGTGGTTGTTGGAATAGAATTACAGAACAAGGATGATTTATTAAAAATTGAAGAGAATCTAACCAGAAAAATGGTCAATTATCAATACCTAAATGGGAATAATGAACTGTTTACCTACCTTATTTCATAATAAAATTTCAGACAAAATATAGATCAGGAAAAATCACAAAGAAAGTCTTCATATTTGAATAATATCCGTTGGTGTTTTTACCCAAATGGTGTTATTGCCACGTAGCGCTATAGGCTGTCTCATGATTTCTGGATGGTTTTGTATCACCGTTATCCAATCTTCAGGAGTGAAACATTGGGCGGTGAATTTCCTTCGGTATTTATAATGTTCCTGATTGACCATTTCCTCGATCTTGATGCCTAATCGTTTTGCCAATTCGGTAATTTGGGTGCCAGTCAAAGGAGTCTTTAAAATATCTATTTTCTCTAAGGGGAGGCCATGTGTTTTGGCATAAGCCAATGCCTGTTTTCCTCTTTGGGATTCGGAATTATAGTACAGTGTAATCTGCTTATCCGAGGTGGATATAACTCCTCTATTATTTCTGGATTCCTGCATTTTTTATTTTTCAAGATTAAAATTACTCCAAATAACTCCACTCCTTGATTGCAGTGGATCCTATGTGTTCAAAATATTCATTTTTAGCCCTACTAGGCTAAAGTAATGAAATATTTTCAACTCATTGGCGTAGTATGTTCTTAAAGAAACAAATGCGATCCCTTTCCGATATCCATTTTATTTATCGAAATCGTTTAGCAGAATTGTGTCTTCAAATAATTTTCTGATCTTTTTGAGAATGAAATCCCTATGATCGGCGCCTACAAGAAAAATGATTTTATTCCCTGTATTGGCTTTTATTATTTCAACACAGTTTTGCGAAATCATTTCATCCCTCTTTTTATAAAAATCAGTCAAGGACTGATATTCCGTATCCTTAAGTAGAAATTCCAACTGTCGGTAAAAAATTGAGTTAATCAAATCATATCGACCATCGTTCAATTCTCGAAGGGAAGCATTTAATGCAAGGTTTATCTTTTCCTCATTAATGGGGTCAAGGATGGATAATTTTTGTTGCATAACCGAATCGGTGTTCAGTTTCTGCTGCAATTTTTTAATGTGGCTCTTTTCTTTCCAATAGTCCTGAGGAATGGGTTTCCCTGCCAAATTCTCACCCATCCAGTCTATTCCCAATACTCTTTGTGAGGGAAATTGGGTGATACTCACATACATTTCATAGGGATAGTTCGCTTTTAGATAGTCAAGTGAACTGTCTATATCCTCAGGTCTAATTTCCACCCCAATTACATCCGGATTGTATTTTTTTATAAAATTGAAAAGGGAATCGTAGGTATAATTGGGATTTGCATTATGCGCTTTATGGATAGTACTGATTACGAAAACTTCAGTTTTATCGGTTTGTGCATTTATATAAATAAACGGAAATAACACGATGGCTAGAATGATAGTAATTTTGTTTTCCATCTGTTTATAATATTAGTTTTTTTAAAGGATCCATAGGGCAGCAATTCTTTAAGGAATGGCTACCAAAAGTAATACCTGTTTTTTATTTTTTTAAATATTATAGCCCTAATCTCATCTGTAACCATTCAGCAAAATATTAAGCGATCCAATACCTTCCAAAAAATAGATGACAGGAGGTTAAAAGTTTACTTCCAAATTGTCGTTTTAATATTATTTATTAATTCCTTTTTGCGGTTATATTCATCAAAACTCTGTGCGTAAATGTTTTTACATTTTTAAGAGGCACTGGGTGCCTATGCCTAACAAAATGACCTTGTTGCCGAAGTCTACAAACGAGCAAGTCTAGGTTCCGGGAATGATTGTGGCGGCTGGTAATATTGCAAATAACAAACAACAAAAACTATGCGTATATTGGCATCGCCAGTGGCGATACCACCCCAAAAAAAAGAAGACACCGTAATTGATGTCTTCTTTACAAAGTCGGGATGACAAGATTTGAACTTGCGACCCCACGCCCCCCAGACGTGTACGCTACCAGGCTGCGCTACATCCCGAATGATGTTGTTATTACGTACTTATAAAAAAGAACGACTGGTATACTAATTTCGAGATATTCAAGTCCCGAGTGATGTAATTATTACGTACTTATAAAATAAGCACGGCTGGTAAATTTCAATTTCAAGAACTACGTTTACATCGGTAAATCACGCCCACAATTATTTTCCTAATGGTCTTTTTAAACTGAGTGGCAAAAATAAGGAAATATTGGGGCAAAGCAAGAGGTTTTGAAAATTTATATATCTATTATATGCCATTGAGAATAATTAATATTTTCTTAAGTCCGGAAGCGTTCTGCATTGGGTAAATTTGGCCAAACCGAAAAAATTATGGATCATAAAAAGACCATTGGCCATTACGATTTAATTTGCGTGGGAGGTGGAATAATGAGTGCCACCCTTGCCTTAATGCTGAAATTAATAGATAAAAACCTTAAGATAATAATTTTTGAGCGTCTAGATCGAGTAGCGGTGGAGAGTTCGGCGGCATGGAACAATGCAGGTACAGGCCATTCCGGGTTTTGCGAAATGAACTATACTACTCAAGAGGAGGATGGATCCATCAATATTGACAAGGCGATAAAAGTTTGTTCCCAATTCGAAAAATCCAAACAATTTTGGTCTTTTTTGATAAACAATAATTTTATCGAAAACCCACGCGATTTTATACATCCCGTCCCACATCACAGTTGGGTAGAGGGTGAAAAAAACGTGGAATTCCTTAAAAAACGAGTACAACGCATGACCAAAAACCCTTTATTTGAAGGAATGCAATTTTCCGACAATTTTGAAAAACTAAAGGAATGGTTTCCACTTATGATGCAGGACAGGGATCCCGCCCAGAAAGCGGCTGCTTCGAGAATGGAGCTGGGCACAGAGGTAAACTATGGATATTTGACAAGGGCATTCTTTAAAATTTTGGAAGAAAAATTTGATACTCCTGTCCATACCCTTCACGAAGTAAAGGATATTGATCCTACAAAACGCAAAGAATGGTTGGTCAAAATAAAGAATTTGGAAACCCACGAAAAAGTTTATTGTGATGCCGAGCACGTATTCATCGGGGCCGGGGGAGGGGCGTTGCCTTTGTTACAAAAGGTGGAAATAGAACAAAAAGATGGTTATGGTGGATTTCCCGTTAGCGGGGAATGGCTTATTTGTAAAAATGAATCAGTCATAAAACAACATCATGCAAAAGTCTACGGAAAGGCCGAAGTAGGAGCGCCGCCCATGTCCATGCCGCATTTGGATACTAGGTACATCGATGGAAAGCAGGAACTGTTATTTGGTCCGTTTGCGGGATTTAGCACTAAATTTTTAAAAGAAGGATCGCATTTGGATCTATTTAAAAGTATAAAGTGGGATAACATTCCATCAATGTGGGGAGTTTTCTGGCACAATATATCCTTGACGAAATATTTGGTTGAACAGGTGAGAATGGGACACGAAGATAGAATAGAGGAATTACGAAAATTTATTATAGATGCAAATCGCGAGGATTGGGAGCTAAAAGTAGCAGGACAGCGTGTTCAGATAATCAAGAGGGATAAGGATGAAGGGGGTGTTCTTGAATTTGGCACCGAAGTGGTCCACAGTAACAATGGACGAATTACTGCTCTTTTGGGCGCTTCCCCTGGAGCTTCGGTCGCGGTTGATATTATGATCGATCTCTTACACGTTGCTTTTCCGGAAAAGATTAAAACGGCAGTCTGGAAACAAAAACTTAGCGAGATGGTTCCTTTTTGGAATAAGGAAATGGAGGATAGGGAAGATATCCTAAAAATTCGTATGGATTGTTCCGAAACTCTTCAGATTTTTATCCCAGACCACAATATCGTTTAATGGATTTGGTCTTTTTAATCGCTTATAACTCTAGTTTATTGTGCAATAGCTATTCTTTGTACGATTTAAATTTTCATTCATGCAAAAGTTAGTATTTTTGCCGTCTGTTAGAAATTTTCAAAATATATTATGAGCGATACTATCGAAAGAATCAAATGTCTTATCATTGGATCAGGACCTGCCGGTTACACGGCAGCTATATATGCAGCAAGGGCCGATCTTAAACCAGTTCTTTATACCGGTATGGAACCAGGTGGACAGCTTACCACTACTACCGAAGTTGATAACTTTCCTGGCTATCCCGAAGGTGTTGATGGTCCCACAATGATGATGCAGCTTCAACAGCAGGCCGAACGATTCGGCACTCAGGTGCGAATTGGGATGGTCACTGAGGTTGAGTTTAGTAAAGAAGTTGGAGGAATCCATAAAATTGTCGTGGATAATGCTACCAAACTTGAGGCAGAGACCGTTATTATCTCCACCGGAGCTACCGCAAAATATTTGGGATTACCTAGTGAACAGAGACTTCGTGGAGGAGGAGTTTCCGCCTGTGCCGTTTGCGATGGATTTTTCTACCGGAACCAAGAAGTTGCCATTGTTGGGGCAGGAGATACCGCTGCCGAGGAGGCCACCTATTTAGCAAATTTATGCAGTAAGGTAACAATGTTGGTACGTAAGGATGCCATGAGAGCTTCCAAAGCGATGCAGCACCGAGTGAACAATACCAAAAATCTCGAGGTGCTTTATAATACAGAGGTGGACGAAGTATTGGGTGAGCAAGTGGTTGAAGGGTTAAGAGTGGTTAATAACCAAACAGGTGAAAAACACATAATTCCAATTACCGGACTTTTTATTGCTATCGGACATATACCTAACACCGAAATATTCAAGGGACAGGTGGAAATGGAAGAAACCGGCTATATAATTACCAAAGGGAAATCCACTAAAACCAATTTGCCCGGAATTTTTGCTTGTGGCGATGTTCAGGATAACGAATATCGACAGGCGGTAACCGCAGCGGGAACAGGGTGTATGGCTGCCTTAGATGCCGAACGGTATTTAGCTGCCATCGAAACAGAGAGTGAAACCGAAACCGAAAAGGAAATCGGCTAAGTAACTATTAGGGAAAATCCCTTATTTTTTGAGTGATTTTCCTAAAGAACGTAATAATTTGTGGTATTCCATTTGTCGATATGATTAATATCTATATATTGGACACCAACTAACAGAGTGCTATGGAAGAAAAGATTAAATACGAAATGGAATTTCCCATTCAGGTGTCACCGTCATTGCTGTACCAATATATTTCCACTCCTTCGGGACTGTCGGAATGGTATGCGGACAATGTGAATTCCCGGGATGAATATTTTTCCTTTATTTGGGCCGAAAGTGAAGAAAAAGCTAGGCTTTTAAGTAGAAAAAGTCCCGAACGGATTAAGTTTAGATGGATGGCCGATGAACATAAGGAGTTTTATTTTGAAATGCGTATCCAAGTAGATGAAATAACAAAGGACGTATCTCTTATAGTAACGGATTTTGCTGAAGAAGATGAATTGGATGAAGGCAAAATGCTCTGGGAAAATATGGTTTCCAACTTAAAACAAGTTCTAGGATCATCATAAGTTTGCGTACAAAATATAGTAAATTTGCACCGTCCCAACTAAAGGGACGGTTTTTTTATGGTTAATTTGAACGGAATACTACAGAAAGCCCACTCATCAATATTGGATTTGGACAATCGCGGTCTAAATTATGGCGATGCGGTTTTTGAAACCCTCTGCTTTAGACAGGGAAAAATCCTTTTCTGGGAAGATCATTATTTTAGACTGATGGCATCCATGCGTATTCTACGGATGGAAATACCCATGAATTTTACAATGGAATTCTTGGAGGGCGAAATATTTAAAACAATTGGTGTTGGCCTTAATGGTAAAAGTTCCTATAGAGTTAAATTATTGGTATGGAGAAAAGCTGGAGGAAAATATACACCTGAATACAGGGATATTGAGTATGCCATATCCATATCTCCCTTTAATGAACTCTCCTATAAATTAAAAGATTCATCCTGTGAAATTGAATTGTTCAAAGACCATTTTGTTTCTTCAGGATTACTTTCTACCCTAAAATCAAATAACCGACTCATCAATGTCCTTGGGAGTATTTATGCCAGTGAAAATGGTTATGACAATTGCCTTCTTTTAAATGAAAGCAAACAGGTTGTGGAAGCCTTGAACGGAAATATCTTTTTAGTGGCTGGAAAATCGGTAAAAACCCCTCCACTTTCTGATGGATGTCTCAATGGAATACTTCGCAAACAATTGATCAGGATGTTGCACACCTCGTCGGAATATACTTTCGAAGAAGCGTCAATATCGCCATTTGAGTTACAAAAGGCGGATGAATTGTTTATAACAAATGTTATTGGCGGAATTATTTCCGTGACTAAATACCGTAAAAGGGAATATGGAATCCAACTGGCTAGTAGGCTAGTTCCAAAGTTAAATCTTCAAGCGGTAATGGCTAATTAAGAGATGGATTTTCGGGGGCATTGGACCACAAAAGATAATCCCCACCGAATTCTCTCATTTTTTCCTTCCAAAAGTTTACATCGGTTTTTCCTATAATTTGGTTGTTGTAATTGTTTGGCGCCACTACCCAACTGTTTATGTTGAGTTCTTGTTCCAACTGGTTGCTTTCCCAACCGGAATAGCCTAGGAAAAATCTAATCTGGTGTTTTCTAAGTTTATCCTCTTTCAACAAATCCAAAATTGCCGTAAAGTCACCTCCCCAGAAAATACCACTGGATATTTCCACACTATTGGGGATCAATTCTGGAATACAATGAATAAAATACAAATTGTCCTGCTCCACTGGACCGCCATTATAAACGGGCAAAGAAGAAGAAATTTCGGGGACAAAATCTCGAAGTTTGTAGGGAAGAGGTTTGTTTAGAATAAAACCAACAGATCCACTTTCGTTATATTCCGCCAATAAAATTACAGAACGGTTAAAGGATGCATCTCCAATAATGGAAGGTTCAGCCACCAACAAAAGGCCTTTTTCTGGGTTTAATAATGTCATAGTTTAAGTTTGGTGTAATAAATCTAACAATTTATTTCTGTTCCTAAAAATTAAATTATTCATAATTAAACATTTTTTTTAATGGATTAGGTTCGAAAGTCGTCCCTTTATATTCAATTGATTTATAAAAACAAAAAATCCTTCTTTTTGGAAAGAAGGATTTTTACAGCTGTAAAATATTGTCTCTAATTAATTTACACTGTCCTGTAAATCCGATCCCGCTTTAAATTTAACCACATTTTTAGCGGCAATTGGAATGGTTTTTCCTGTTTGTGGGTTTCTTCCTTCCCGAGCAGCTCTTTGAGAAACTGACCAAGATCCAAAGCCTACCAATGACACTCTGTTCCCTGCTTTTAATGACCCTTCCACGTTACCTAGAAAAGACTCTAACGCTTTCTTGGCCGCAGCTTTAGATATTCCGGCATCAGTTGCCATTGCATCGATTAAATCTGATTTGTTCATAATTTTTTAATTAAATTGTTGGTTAAACTTCGATTAATTGCTCTACAAATTTAGAAGGATTATCCGGCCACACAAGAAACGACGGGGGAAATCGAATATATTGTTAATAACTTCGCCCAATTGTTAATAACGCCAAAGCCATCTTACTTTATTTATCCAAATCAATGGTACCAAGGGTTTACATCATTTTTGAATCTTCAGCAAAGGTATATCCGTTTAATAGGGAAAAAATGTCCATTTTTCGTTTTCCCGGTAACTGAATTTCATCAATGACCAAAAAGCCATCTTGAGTGGCAACTTTCAGTTCTTTTTTTGATGTTATAATACTGCCAGGCTCAAGTTGGTGTTTTTCCTCCTCAAAGTGTGCCGCATATATTTTAGCTTTATATTCTTCATCCCTATTGTGCAATATAGACCACGCTACTGGATAGGGAGAAAGGCCCCTAATAAAGTTATCTATTTGCACTCCAGGGATGTTCCACTCAATCCGTGTATTTTCCGGGGAAAGTTTTGGAGCTTCCCTTAAGTCCATATATTCCGGTTGCGGTTTGGCCTGGACATTCTTATCTTCTATGCGGCTTACTGTTTCTACAACCAATTCACCTCCCAAAGTCAATAATTTATCGTGAAGTGTTCCGGCGGTCTCTCTTGGATCAATAGCAATTTCCCTGTTTGCAATTATAGAACCAGTATCGATTTTTTCATCGATGAAAAAAGTGGTTACCCCGGTTTTGGTCTCTCCATTTATTATGGCCCAATTAATGGGAGCCGCTCCACGGTATTGGGGCAGGAGTGAGGCGTGCAGATTAAATGTACCATATTCGGGCATTTGCCATACCACTTTTGGCAGCATTCTAAAAGCAACTACTACCTGAAGATTCGCATTTAAAGATTTTAATTCCCCTAGAAAAGAAGGGTCTTTTAAATTCGTTGGCTGCAATACCTTTAAATTTTTGGAAACCGCATATTCCTTAACGGCAGAAGACATCAATTTTTGCCCGCGGCCTGCTGGTCTATCCGGAGCAGTTATCACGCCCACAATGTTTTTACCGGCTTCTACCAATTTCGCTAAGGAACCCACTGCAAAGTCCGGCGTTCCCATAAATACTATTCTTAAATCCTTCCTCATTATTCTAAAATAAATAAAACTGATTGTTAGGGGTGATCCCAATCTTTTTGGCATCCAAAAGAAGTCGAATCACCTTCAATATATTTTCTTCATTAAAATTTAACCGTTCGGCAATTTCCCTCGAGGTGTAATCCTTCTCTTCCAGCACAGCCATAACCCGCTCAGCTATCTCATGGATTTCATTTTTGGAGACTTCTTTCCGTTGCGTTTGGCAAACCGAGCAAATACAACAATTTACAGCATTTGTTTCCCCAAAATAGGAAACCAATTGAACGCTTCTACAAGTTTGATTATTTTCTATATAATCCAGCACGGCACTCACCTGATTAATCTTTTTTCCGTTTAGGACCTCGATATCCCGCGATACTACGTTTATTGTTTTTTCGTCTTCTCTTGGCAATAAAAAAGTAAGAGTTGCATCCGTGGTCTGTAAAGACATTTCCAGCACTTGATCGCGCTCCATTTTTTTCAGGACAGCAATTATCATTTCCATGGATTGCCCGGTTTTGGATTTTATGAGATCCAAGTTTATTGATGTGGGCATTTCAAAAATACCTCCATACATCCTCAAAATGGTCTTACCAATTATGGAGGCGCCCATATCATTCCCAAAATAATCCAACAATCGGTTCGAGGGAACTAAAAACTGAAGAATGGATTTCCGGCCAAATTCCTGTGATAGTTGGATGATTCCTACCCGGTCCAAGCTGTTCAGGGCATTGTAAGCCGTCATTGAATTTAGGGAATATTTTCTGCAGAAATCCGAAAAATTGAAATTGAATTTGGTGAATTCTCCTTCTCCATAGGGAATTTGGAAATAATTGTTGAGCGCGCGATAAATCTTTTTAAGTTCCGAAGTACTTGGCAGCGAATCAACAAATTGCTTTTTTACTGAGCGCTTATCATATTCATTATATAATAGTACCGAAACGGCAAATGCCCCGTCCCTGCCTGCTCTTCCTGCTTCCTGGAAATAGCTTTCAATACTCTCCGGAATTTGCAGATGGATAACAAAACGAACATCTGGATGATCAATCCCCATTCCAAAGGCATTGGTAGCGACCATGGTAGAGACCGATCCGGCGCGCCAAGCCCTTAATTTTTCCGCTTTATCTTTTGCTGAAATTCCACCGTGATAGAAAGTAGCCGTAATGCCCAAGCTGTTTAGTTGTTCACTAATTTCAATGGAACTTTGGCGGTTGCGGACATAGATGATTGCGGATCCAGGATTTTTCTTTAAAAACTGTTCTGCCCGATACAGTTTATCATCTTCCTTAAATACCCTATACGAAAGATTTTTCCGAACAAAGGAATCCTTGAATATATTCGGCATTTCCAGCTTTAGTTGGGAAATTGTATCTGCCAAAACTTCCTGGGTTGCTGTCGCGGTTAGGGCTATAATGGGAACCAATGGATGCAGTTCGCGCAATATGTGAATGTTTTTATAGGCAGGTCTAAAATCGTTGCCCCATTGGGAGATACAATGCGCTTCATCTACCGCAATAAGATTAACTTTCATTTGCCGAATATAGTTCTGTACCAATTCCTGCTGCAATCTTTCTGGACTTAGATAAAGGAATTTATAGTTTCCATATAGAGCGTTATCCAAAACTTTGTTCAGCTCATCAAAAGAGATTCCTCCCGTAATTTGTAACGCTTTAATTCCACGTTCCTTCAGGGCGTTTACTTGATCGCCCATGAGTGCAACCAAAGGCGAAACCACAATACATATGCCATCCAAGGCGAGCGCCGGAATCTGGAAACACAATGACTTTCCACCACCGGTAGGCAATAACGCAACCGTATCCGTTCCGTTGATAACAGATGTAATTATCTCTTCCTGCATTGCTCTGAAGGAAGTATAACCCCAATAGTTAAAAAGAATGTCGCGGACTGGCTTCAATTTCAGCTTTTAAGAACCTCCAGAATGTATTCCATTCTTTCATTGACTGTTGCAAATGGGACTTCATGAACTTTGTAACCATATTTTTTATAGCCTTCTTTTAGGAAATCAAAAATTTTTTCTGCTTGGCTAAAGGATTCGTAGCGCTCATTATCCTGTATATAAATTTCCTTCCACGGGGGAAGTACGAATATCGTATCGTATTTTTTATCGGTACAGATTTGAACAAATGTTTCTGGGTAATGAATGTCCATATAATCCATATATGACGTAACATCCGGCATTCCTCGATCATAAAATAAAAAGGAATTTGAATATGCATCGCCCATTTCGTATTGCTTTAATCGGCCCTCAAGAAGTTTTTCACTAAAGAGAATGGGGTTTTCCAAAAACAATTGCTCAATACTCTCTTTCTGTGCCTCTCTTATAATTTCCCTGGAAATTTCATGAAGGACTGTTTGGCCGTTTTGTTCCAAAGAATTTATTAAAGTGGTTTTTCCAGATCCAGGCCCACCCGTTATCACGATTTTTTTTGCTTTCAAAGAATTAATATTTGAGATTCTTTATTTTGAGTTGAGTCTCTTTTTAGTTGGATTATCCCATCTTTCCAAATCACAGCAAAATATTGCTCAATGGCTCCACCGAAATGACTACTCATTTGATTTTTGCAATTGGTGTGTCCAACTAAATGGAAATCCAAACCATTTTTAGCAAAATCGACTAATTCCGGCAGAAAATTACCCAGATCTGCTTAAGATTACGTAAATTGGATAAAATTCTACAAAGTAAACAAATAAAAATTGATGCTGAAAGTGTATATTTGTATTCACAAAACCCTATTCTTTTAAATGGAACAAGATAATAACACTAAAGAGTTCTACGCCAGATTAAAAAAACACTTGGAAGAAGATACTTCTTGGCCCTCCCCATATTTATTCAAATTTATAGTGCCTGCCGAGTTGGAGAAAATTGCCGAAATACGTGCTGTTTTTGATCATATGGATGCGGAAATCAATACACGCGATTCTGCTAAAGGCAACTTCATAAGCATTTCGGTTAAGGCAACTTTGGATTCTCCTGATGACGTTGTCGCAAAATATATTGAAGTTTCCAACGTCGAGGGCGTAATTTCTCTATAAATTATTTACTTTGCACCCCAGGAATTTCTTTCTTTCCTACTATTAATCCCTCCCAATACCCAATTATTTTGACAGAAGACGTAGCACAATTAGAGTATAATACTGAACGCCCACATTTACATATTCCCGAATACGGACGCCATATCCAAAAAATGGTTGATTACGCCGTTGCTCTCGAAGATAGGGATGAGCGCAATAAAACCGCAAAGGGCATCATAGCTATTATGGGAAATTTAAATCCCCATTTGCGGGATGTTCCCGATTTTCAACATATGTTGTGGGACCAGCTATTTATAATTTCCGATTTTAAATTGGACGTAGATTCGCCATTTCCCATTCCTTCTAAGGAACAACTTGCCGAAAGACCCGAAGGCTTAGGATATCCTCAAAATTTTCCTAAATACCGTTTCTACGGCAACAATATCAAGAGAATGATTGATGTTGCCAATAGTTGGGAAGATGGAGATAAAAAGGATGGACTTATTCTTACCATTGCCAACCACATGAAAAAGAGTTTCCTTAATTGGAACAAGGATACTGTAGAAGATGACGTTATTTTCAAACATCTTTTTGAACTTTCGGGAGGAAAAATAAATCTTATGAACGCCGATGAGGATTTGAGCGATGCAACCGATTTATTAAAAACCAAAAAACGTTTTGCAACCACTTCCAGCAAAAAAAGTCATAAACCTACCAATAACCGTAGCCGCAAACGCTATTAGTATTTCTTAATAATTTTTATGGGAACTTTTCAAATAGAAGGAGGACATCGCCTGAAAGGGGAAATTACGCCTCAAGGAGCCAAGAACGAAGCACTTCAGATATTGTGTGCAGTATTGTTGACACCGGAAAAGGTTGTAATAGAGAACATCCCTGATATTCTGGATGTCAATAAACTTATTTCTATTTTAGAAAATCTGGGTGTCAAGATCCAAAAATTGGCGAAGGGAAAATTCGCATTTATTGCGGATGATCTGAATCTTGATTATTTGGAATCGGAGCAATTTAAAGCAGATGCGAGTTCTTTGCGTGGATCCATTATGATTGTGGGCCCTATGCTGGCGCGTTTTGGAAAGGGATATATCCCAAGACCAGGTGGTGATAAAATTGGAAGACGCCGTTTGGATACCCATTTCCAGGGTTTTATGGATCTTGGAGCGAAGTTTCGTTATAATAGAGAAGAACGTTTTTATGGAGTAGAAGCCCCCAATGGTTTAAAGGGAACGTATATGCTTTTGGACCAGGCCTCCGTAACGGGAACGGCAAATATCATAATGGCAGCTGTATTGGCTAAAGGAACAACCACCATTTATAATGCGGCCTGTGAACCTTATATACAGCAACTTTGCAAAATGCTTAATTCAATGGGCGCCAATATTATTGGGGTGGGCTCCAATCTTTTGGTTATAGAAGGAGTGAAGGGACTGAAAGGCTGCACCCATCGCATTCTGCCGGACATGATCGAAATTGGAAGTTGGATTGGTCTGGCGGCAATGACCAAGAGTGAAATCACCATTAAAAACGTGAGTTGGGAAAATCTTGGATTGATTCCTGAAACCTTTAGAAAACTTGGGGTGATACTCAACAAAGTGGGAGATGACATTCACATTCCCGCCCAAGAAGAATATGAGATCCAAGGGTATATTGACGGTTCCATCTTGACCGTAGCCGATGCACCTTGGCCCGGATTTACGCCGGATTTGCTGAGTATTGTACTCGTGATGTGTACCCAGGCAAAAGGCAGCGTTCTTATCCATCAAAAAATGTTTGAGAGCCGTTTATTCTTCGTTGATAAACTAATCGACATGGGTGCAAAAATAATTCTTTGCGATCCTCATAGGGCAACAGTTATAGGGCATAACTTCCAATCGAGTTTAAGAGCAACCACCATGGTGTCTCCCGATATTCGTGCGGGAATATCCTTGTTGATTGCGGCACTTTCCGCTGAAGGCAACAGCACTATCCACAATATTGAACAAATAGACAGAGGTTACGAAAATATAGTTGAAAGACTCCGCGCTATAGGCGCAAAGATTACCAGGACAGAACCTTGATCTTATACTTTCCTGTTTTTATTAATTTCATCCTGAAGTTTCCGACGTAGCTTCTGCTCCCGCTCAAGACTGTTACGTCTATGGTCCTCCAGCTCTATCTCCATTTCAGCAATTTTGAGTTGGGAGGCATTGGTCACCTTATGACTGTTCAAAAATCTATAAAACAGAAATCCTCCTGCCAAAAGTAAGAGCAGGATTATTCCCCACATTATCGCATTGTATGTGGATTTGGATGTAAGAATCCCCAAAACCTGAATGCCATCTTCCTTTTCCTGCGAAGCAGTAAGGTCGTTTTGCGTAGATTGAAGTGTTTTTCTAAGCGAGTCAATTTCGCTTTTTTGTAGCCTTAGTTCATTCCTTTGGGAACTGATCTTTTTGTCAAAAGTGGAAAGAGAGTCAAGTATATTACGCTTTAGAGTGGCAAGCTGGGTTTTTTTGATCACTTTGTATTCCTGATAACTATTGCTTTTTTCGAAAGCGTCGTTCATCTGGTCATTCAAAGTATTTTTATGTACTTGTATGGAATCTTGGGCAACAAGTTGTGCCGTATATAAGAATAGGGGCAAAATGAGAATTAAAATCTTCTTCATAATATCATCTTTGTGGTCCTTTAACTCTGCAAGAGTAGCAAAATTGTATATGACTGCATAAAAATAAGGCTTCTTTGCATTTTTTTTAACACCTCTCCTGATAGTGAATTGAGAGTTGCTACTCCAATGCGGCTTTATAAACCCTCAGACATCTCTCCCTAGCCTCTTTATGATCCACTATTTCTTGGGGATATAGTTTGGATTCCAATTCGGGAATCCATTTTTTGATATATGCATGTTGTTTATCGAATTTTTCAATTTGAGTTGTAGGGTTGAAAATCCGAAAATAGGGGGCAGCGTCCACACCACTTCCTGCCGCCCATTGCCAATTACCCACATTGCTGGACATTTCATAATCCAGGAGTTTCTCGGCAAAATAAGCTTCTCCCCAACGCCAATCTATCAATAAATGCTTGCATAAAAAACTCGCCACCACCATTCGCACCCGATTGTGCATATACCCTGTTTTATTTAATTGCCTCATTCCGGCATCAACAATGGGATACCCCGTTTTTCCTTCTTTCCATTTTCCAAATTCAGCTGGGTTATTTCGCCATTCAATGCGGTCGTATTGTTTTTTAAAAGATTCATTTACCGTGTTGGGAAAGTGCCAGAGAATCTGCATAAAAAATTCACGCCAAATAAGTTCTTGAAGAAAAACTTCATCTTTTTGCGCACTTGCTTCCTTAACAACCTCCCTTATTCCCACAGTCCCAAATCTTAAATGAGGACCTAAATGGGAAGTAGCATCCAGATCAGGAAAATTTCTTTTATCCTCATAATCCTGTATAAGTCCAGAACTGATATCGTAATCAGGTATTTTTATGTCCGACTTTTTAAAACCAATATCTGACAGTGAAAGATTGGGCAATCTTAAATTTTTATAAAGATTATTTAAATATTTTTTGGTTTCCACAGGTTCTGATTCCGACCGGGTGAACTTGGCCTTCCAAGATTTCATATAGGGCGTATATACAATATAGGGATCGCCGTTAGCTTTTACTATTTCATCTTCCTCAAAAATTACTTGGTCTTTAAAAGTGTTAAATCCGATTTCATTCTTTTGGGCCAATTTTCTGATTTTCTCATCCCTTGATTTTGCATAGGGTTCATAATCCCGATTGCAAATAATTTGTTGAATCTCATAGATGGATAGAAGTTCTTTAAAAATAGGTTCGGGTTTGCCGTAGAACATGGCGATACCACTTCCATTTTTTTTCAATTCTTTCCTCATATTTTGAAGTGTATCATAAATGAAATTTACCCTAGCATCGTTTTCGGGAAGTTCATTCAGGATTTCTTGGTCAAATATAAATATGGGAAGTACCGGATGGTCTCCTTGCAATGCTTTCTGTAAACCTACATTGTCATGAAGTCTCAAATCCCTTCGGAACCAGAATATGGATACTTTTTCGGCCACCTCAAATAATTTAAAAGTGGCCGAACAACCCGACCATCTTATTTTTCCGATAGTGAAATATTTCCTCCAATTTTGGCTTTACAAGCCACTTATGAAACATATTACCCAACAAGCCATAAGGCAATTTATAATGTAGCAAATCCTCCATTTCAACGCCACCGTTAATTTCGGTGATAAAATGTTTATGGTGCCACAAAGCATAAGGCCCAAACCGTTGCTCATCCACAAAATATTCCTTTTCCACAATATGGGTTATTTCGGTAACCCAAGAGGTTTTAATTCCAAAAACCGGGCTTACTATGTATTCAATAATTTGTCCGGCATACATGGGGCGATCCGAGCCGGAAATAATGTCGAATCCCATATAATCAGGAGTAATAACTTTGAGATTTTTTGGATCGGATAAAAAGCTCCAAGCTTCATCGATACTGATAGGCAATTTTTGTTTTGCATGCAAAATATGGATTTTCATACTAACATGACTTTCATCGTTTGATCGAAAGTTTATTGTTCATTTGAAGAAGCCTTGAAATACGGGTGTCCACCGGTTTTTTAGGAGATGTTTTTTGAAACAGTTTTTGTAAATATTGTATCATATCTGAAATTTTCTTTTAAAGATAATTTGTTTAATTAATATACTTTATGTTTAAACATAAAATTAACTTTTCGCATTGAAGATTAATCTTCTTATAGTTACATTTACCACTTGAAAATACAAGGTGGTACTTTTCCCTCTATTACACATCGAAGTATGTTCTCAGTCAATTTTCTAAACAATTAAAAAATTAAATCATTAAAAAAATGAAAAAGTTAATTATGTTTTTCTCGGCCGTGGTTATTGCCAGTGGCGCGCAGGCGCAAATACAGACGCCGCAACCAAGTCCTCTTCAAAAAATTGAACAAAAAGTGGGATTAACAGATGTTACCCTGGAGTATTCCAGACCTTCTATGAGGGGAAGGGAAATTTTTGGAAACTTAGTCCCTTTTGGCAAAATTTGGAGAACGGGTGCAAATATGAATACAAAAATCACCTTCTCAAATGATGTTGAAATTGGCAATAGCGCATTAAAAGCGGGCACTTATGCTATCTTTACTAAGCCCGGCAAATCCAATTGGGACGTGTATTTTTATACCGATACCAATAATTGGGGCGCTCCCGAAAAATGGGACGATTCCAAGGTCGCAGCCAAAGTAAATGTTCCCATTCATTCAATGGATATGGTGGTTGAAACATTTACGATGACTTTTGATGATCTTAAGAATGATTCGGCAAATCTTGGTATCCTTTGGGAGAAAACTTATATCGGGATTCCAATTTCATTCAACACAGACAAAATGGTTACCGCAAATATTGAACGTGCAATGGGCGGACCCACGGCTGCCGATTACTACGCCGCTGCGGTATACTACTTTGAGTCGGGCAAAGATATTAAACAGTCAAAAATGTGGATAGACAAGGCTTTGGATATGAGTAAATCGCCTGCCTATTACCAATTGAGACAAAAAGCCCTGATCTATGCGAAAGCCGGTGACAAAAAGGGAGCTATTTCAGCTGCCAAGGAATCATTGGAATTGGCTAAAAAGGCTGGCAATGATGACTATGTGGCATTAAACACCAAGTCCTTAAAGGACTGGGGAGCCATGTAATTCCCTTCTTCTGAAGAATAAATCCGAGGAATAAAAAAAACCGTTCCAATTTCAATAATTGGAGCGGTTTTCTTTTTTTGAATCGATTAATAAAATTAGCTTAAAGCCACTTCTGGATTTAATTGGGCTAATATATGATTCAAGGTTTTACTTGGCCTCATAATCCTTTCCAGCAATTTGGCATCAGGGGCATAGTAACCGCCTATTTCAACTGCCTTTCCTTGATTGTCGATCAATTCCTTATCAATTTGTTTTTCATTCTCCCTCAATTCTTTTGCAATGGGAGTAAAGATATTTTTCAGGTCTTGATCCTCATTCTGTTTTGCTAGGGCCTCAGCCCAGTAGAGTGCTAAATAAAAATGGCCTCCACGGTTGTCGATTTCCTTTGCGTTTCTCAAAGGGGATTTGCTGTTGTCCAAATATTTTTCAGTAGCATCATCCAGTGCATTGGCAAGAACAACGGCCTTTGGATTATGGTACTTGGTACCTAAATATTCCAGAGAAACTGCTAACGCCAAGAATTCGCCAAGAGAATCCCATCGCAGGTGATTTTCATTTACCAATTGCTCTACGTGTTTTGGGGCAGAACCTCCGGCACCGGTTTCAAACATTCCACCTCCGTCCATAAGCGGCACAATGGAAAGCATTTTGGCACTTGTTCCCAATTCCAGAATAGGGAAGAGGTCTGTCAAATAATCCCGGAGCACGTTTCCTGTAACCGATATTGTATCCTTACCGGCTTTTACGCGATCCAATGTAAATTCAGTAGCTTCCACGGGCGAGAGGATTTTTATATCCAAACCTTCGGTGTTGTGTTCGGGCAAATATTTATTTACTTTTTTGATAAGTTCTGCATCGTGGGCACGATTTTTATCCAACCAGAATACGGCAGGATCTCCTGTAGCTCGGGCACGTTCAACGGCCAATTTTATCCAATCCTGAATTGGAAGGTCCTTTACCTGACACATTCTCCAGATGTCTCCGGTTTCCACATCGTGCTCAATAAGTTTTTTACCCTCCCCATTTTCAATACTTACCTTTCCATCTTCTGAAATTTCAAAAGTTTTATCGTGACTACCATACTCTTCCGCTTTTTGAGCCATCAGCCCCACATTTGGGGTAGTTCCCATGGTAGCGGGATCAAATGCTCCGTGTTTTTTGCAAAAATCGATGGTGGCTTGATAAACTCCCGCATAACTACTGTCCGGGATTATAGCTTTGGTGTCGTGAGACTTCCCGTCAGAACCCCACATTTGGCCGGAATTACGAATCATTGCAGGCATGGAGGCATCAACGATCACATCGCTGGGAACGTGCAGATTGGTAATTCCCTTATCACTGTCCACCATGGCCAGATCCGGATTTTCAGTCATTATTTTCTTAATATCGGCCAAGATGCTATCTTTTTTCTCGGCGGGCAATGTAGATAATTTATTTTCCAAAACAGCCAAACCGTTGCTGGGGTCCACGCCCAATTCCTTAAAGGTATCGGCATATTTTTCAAAAAGATCGTGGAAATAAACTTTTACGGCATACCCGAAAATAATAGGGTCGCTTACCTTCATCATGGTAGCCTTTAAATGGATGGAAAACAATACCTTTTTGTCCTTGGCATCTTTAACCTGTTCCTCCAAAAAAGAAATGAGTGCCTTTTTGCTCATCACCGTAGCATCGATAATTTCACCTTTCAAGACCTTTAGATTTTCCTTTAAAGCTTTTCGGTTGCCATTTTTATCGGTATGCATAATTTTGAGGGTGTCATCGGCCTCAAGGGTAAGTGATTTTTCATTGTGAAAAAAATCGCCATGGTCCATTGTGGAAACATGTGTTTTACTATCCTTGCTCCAAGCGCCCATACGGTGTGGGTTCTTTTTGGCATAATTTTTAACCGCTTTTGGGGCTCTTCGGTCACTATTGCCCTCACGAAGAATAGGATTTACGGCGCTGCCTTTTATTTTGTCATATCGAGATTGGATTTCCCTCTCCTTTTCATCTTTCGGATTAACTGGGTAGTCAGGAATAGCATAACCTTTCTTTTGAAGCTCTGCAATGGCAGCATTCAGTTGCGGAAGGGAAGCACTAATATTGGGAAGCTTGATAATATTTGCTTCCGGCGTTTTGGCAAGTTTGCCCAGTTCGGCGAGATCATCCGACACGCGCTGATCCTCCTTTAAATACTCTGGAAACACGGCCAGTATACGTGCAGAAAGGGAAATATCCCGACTCTTCACCTGTACATTAGCGGGCGCAGTAAAAGCTTTTATAATTGGTAAAAATGAATAGGTTGCCAAAGCAGGGGATTCGTCTGTTTTGGTGTAGATTATCTTTGATGGATTTGTCATGAAAAAATATTTTAGAAGTATAATTAACTATGATCTCAACCGAAGTATGAAAGATTGCAAATATAGCCATTTTAAGGCGTTTTTTAAAGCGGGTAAGAGAATATGAGATGAAGAGACTATAAATAAAATTTATAAATTTAACTTTTTGGGAAAGTAACATGAAATATTTTCCCATTCTAGCCTATAGTTTAGGTAGTCCAAAAAAGCCACTCAAAATCACTTTACAATCAGCTGTGTTATTTGCTTATTTTAAAGGTTTTATGAATTGCACGCAGAGATATTTTTGTACTTTTGCAAGGATTTAATTGTATAACCTTATCCCCCTAAAAATGTACAAAATTACTTCCCTAATATACCTATGCTCAATTTTAAGCTTTTCCCAAGTTGGTATAAATACAATTGCACCTGATCCTTCCAGCATCATGGATATCCATGCCATGGATAAGGGTTTATTGATTCCCCGCGTAAATCTTAATAATAAACTTGACATTAGCACTATTCAGTCGCCTGCCGAGGGTCTTTTAGTTTTCCATAGAGGAAATGAAGAGATGGTCCGTGGGTTCTATTATTGGGCCAACCCGGAGTGGCATTACCTCAACAGTGATATGAAAGATGCATGGTTACTGGAGGGCAATACCATTTTGGATCCGGAGTATGCCATTGGGACTAATAATAGTATGGCCTTAAAATTAAAGGCCAATAATAAAGTTGTTGCCGAATTTAATCCTTCTGGGGGTTTTGTAATCGGAATGAGTGCTACGGCTGATCCTTCAAATGCTATTGCCATAGGAAGAAGCGCCCGTGCAGTGGAACCGCAGAATATTGCTATAGGTTTGGGCAGTAATGCTACCGGCAATATTTCTTTTGCTCTGGGTACCTATTCACAGGCTCCAGGCGACTTTTCTACTGCTTTGGGCACTAGCTCCCAGGGCCGGGGATACAATGCAACCGCTATTGGACATTTAGCTACTGCAGCGAGTGAGGAATCTGTAGCTATAGGGGGTGGTTCAATTGCCAGTGGAAAAAGCGCAGTGGCAATTGGTCCTTATGCGGAGGCTATGGCAAAAAAATCCTTTGCTTTGGGACCAAATACAAAGGCCATGGCGGAAAATTCCTTTGCCCTGGGTGTGGGGGCAAAAGCGGATGTAGAAAATACAATTATTCTCGGCGAAGTACAGGAATCAAGCACGGTGATTATTACGCCCGTAAATGTGGGAATAGGAACTAAGAATCCACAAGGACGATTGGATGTTCACGGAAACTTTAAATTGGGAATTAATGGCAATGTTTTAAAAGGCTTAAGTGCATTTTCCGCCCAGATAGGGGAAAGTACTATTGTACGTGGAAATAACAGCATTGTTAAAGAATTCATTATCCCCGAGGCAGCCAGGCCATTGACCACCCAGGGAGTAATCCAGTATACAATAGGAGAGGTGAATGATGACCTCTCCGTTCAATGGGCGCGATTTAGCGGTAATGGTACAATCAGGGTGAAATTTAGGAATGATCTGGAAACACCAGTAGATATCGAAGGTTTAATTATGAATTTTACCATAACCGAGTTTTAGGAAGCCATAGTTATAAACAAGAAAAGCCATATCACTTTGTATAAAATACATTGGGATATGGCTCCTTGTAGCGTAAATTTTTTGGATTGATCCACACTTGGCAGATACTTCAGGAAACTTAATTCCCGACTCCTTAAATTTACTTACAGGGATCAGATTTTAGAAAAAATGGAAAACATTATAAAACGATTCCAAATTTAACTGATCCTAACTTTTAGGTTTCATTTGTCACGGTCAAAAGACTCTAACAAGTGGTATAACCAAAAAGCGATAAAGTACGTTCTTCAAATATTTTCAAATCTGGAAACCACTTCAAAAGAAGTTGGTGTCTTTAGCAATAATGAGAAGATTGTAAAAGAACGTCCTTAAATCAAATTGGATGTTTCACCGTATTTGATATTGCTAAGATAACAAGAGGATAGATATATATCCAAGTTTCCAGTGCTTTAATAATCAACCGTTTGTAAACAGGGGTTGTGAACAATTGTTCATGAAAAAAGCCCTGACAATTCAGGGCTTTCCAAAGTTTTCAACAAAAATGTATTAATTACGTTTTTCTTTAATACGTGCTTTTTTGCCGGTAAGACCTCTAAAGTAGTAAATACGAGCTCTTCGTACACTACCTCTTTTGTTGACCTCTATTTTTTGTAGTGCAGGCATATTTAAAGGGAATATACGTTCCACTCCAATAGTACCACTCATTTTTCTGATTGTAAAAGTTTTGGTAAGTCCAGTTCCTTTTACTTGGATAACCACGCCACGGAAAAACTGTGTACGTGTTTTTTCACCTTCACGGATTTCGTAATACACGGTGATTGTGTCCCCAGCACCAAATTCGGGGAAATCTTTTTTGGTAACAAATTCGTTTTCGACAAATTTTACTAACTCTTCCATTTTATTGAGTTGATAAGGTTTAAATTAAAACAACATTCACGGATCTCGCCAGAGGTTGGATTAAGTGGGTGCAAAAATAATCATTTTATTTTATGGAACAAGAGAAAATGTGGAATGTTATTAATTTTGTAACGGTATAAGTATTTAGTTGGAAAAGAGCGCGTTTATCCATGCTGAAATATCTTCAATCACTATTAGTGAAAGGGTTTGCTCGATTTGGCCGTATTCCTGAACTGTACCTTTTTCGCATTTCTGGAATAAGTGGTTGAGGTTTGGAGAGGATTTTAAGGTGAACTTTTTAGAGGGATCATTCTTCTGTAACGTCCTTAAAATCCCGTAATTTCCCCAGCAGTCAAATCTCCTTCCTTCAAAAGCCTCAATTGCCTCTTCTAGTTTCATCGTTAAGGACCTTAAAAATATCTTTCACTTTAGTTATGTTATTTTTGTGAATCGATCCACTTGTCCATTTTGCCCTCGAGCAATTGCAGGGGGATACAGCCTGTTTCCAAAACACGGTTGTGGAATTCACGGATATCGAATTTATCGCCAAGGACCATTTTGGCCTTTTTTCGTAATTCCATGATTTTTAACTGACCGATTTTATAGGAAAGTGCCTGACCAGGATTGGCCATATAGCGTTCTACTTCAGAAATTATTCCTGCTTCCGGCTCGGCTTCATGGTCCAGACAATATTGGATGGCCTGTTCCCGTGTCCAGCCCTTATCGTGCAATCCTGTATCCACCACCAATCTGATCGCGCGGTGTATCTCAGCTCCCAACATTCCGAAATACTGGTAGGGATCTGTGTAAAGTCCGAGTTCTTTGCCCAACGATTCGCTGTAGAGCGCCCATCCTTCACCATAAGCACTGTAAAAAAGTGTTTTTCTGAACATGGGCAAGTTGTCGTTTTCTTGGGTCAAGGAAATTTGATAGTGATGGCCTGGAATCGCTTCATGCAGGAACAGAGATTCATCACTATAAATATTGTAATGCCGGGCATCGGGAATGGGAACATAGAATACTCCCGCACGGGTACCGTCTATACTTCCAGGATTATATTCGGCACTGGCAGAACTTTCCCTGAATTTTTCGGTCTGTTTTATTTCAAATGGGGTTTTGGGCTTTTGATCAAATAGCACTTCCAAGGAAGGCTTCATCGTCTCATGGATTTTTGAAAAATGTGCGAGAATTTGCTGGGGCTCCATAAATGGCATAAGTTGTTTATTGTTGCGCACCTCATTAAAAAAAGCTTTTAGATTTCCCTTGAAACCCAACTGTTCCTTTACCTTTTCCATCTCAGATGAAATTCTGGCCACTTCTTTTAGACCTAATTCGTGAATTTCGCCGGGTGACATTTCAGAATTGGTATAGCTTTTTATCTGGTGGATATAATATTCCTTACCATCCGGAGTGTCTGCAATCCCTGAGGTTTCCCTTCCCGCTTTAAGATAATCACCGGACATAAAGGTGTACAGATTTGCATATGCGGGTACAATCTTTTCAGTAATCATTTCGGCATAAGCAACTCTTAACAGCTTTTGATCCTCTTCTGAAATACTTGAGGGAAATTGTTTCACGGGAGAAAAAAACAGGTGCTTATCCACATCTGGCAGTGTCATTTCCTTAAGTTGTGGAAGAACCTTTACAATAAGGGATTTCGGAAGCACATAGCCGCGGTCCATTCCTTCCTGCATCCTGGTCTGGGCGGTGCTTAACCAAGTTACATATCCGTCCATCCGCTCCAACCAATGTTTATAATCGGCAACCGTCTCAAAAGGCTGAGCACTTTTGCCACTGGCCAGTTGCCCCATAAGCAAATTGACGGACCACATTTGATCTATGGGAAAGTATATGTTTTGGTTGAACTTGAGTTTCTCAAGATTGATCTCGCATTCCCAAAGCAGGACTTCCTTGCTCATCTTTTCGGTTTCACTTAAATGGGCATCATCAAACTTTGAGGCTTTTTCTTGGAATGTGATATAGTAATTTCGCATTTCTTCCATATAATCATCGGAAAGAAAATTGGGAAAACTGTTGTTATAGCGTGGATCTCCCGAAAATGTTGCGTTTATTGGGTTCAGTTTTAAGCCCTCTTCATAATAATTTTCCAGCAAGGCATTAAAATCTGTGCTCTGGTTTTTGGAACTATTGGGTTGTTTTTCCGGTGAATTGTTCTTACAATTCACAAAAATAGCGGCCACAATGATGGCCGTGAAAATTGGTTTAATACTCATAAAATTGGTCGGTTTTTAATGTTATTTTGGGATGATTGAGAGGTAGGCACTATTCCAAAAGATCTGGCCTTCGTTCCTGGGTGCGTTGATAGGCTTGCTCTTCGCGCCATTCTTCTATTTTACGGGTGTTGCCACTGGTAAGGATATCTGGTACTGTCCAGCCTTTATATTCCGCCGGACGGGTATAGATAGGAGGGGCAAGGAGATTGTCCTGGAAGGAATCGGTAAGTGCACTTGTTTCGTCACCGAGGACACCCGGGAGTAATCGGATAACCGTATCGCAAAGTATAGCGGCAGCAAGTTCACCTCCGCTAAGGACAAAGTCGCCAACAGAGATTTCCCGGGTTATAAAATGGTCGCGCACCCGTTGATCCACACCTTTATAATGTCCGCAGAGAATTATGATATTTTCTTTCAGGGAAAGTTGATTGGCAATGCCTTGCTTTAAGGTTTCCCCATCGGGGGTCATATAGATTATTTCGTCATAATTGCGCTGGGCCTTGAGTTCCGAAATGCATTTGTCAATAGGCTCTATCATCATTACCATTCCTGCACCTCCTCCAAACTGATAGTCATCAATCTGCTTATAGGCGTTGGTGGCGTAATCGCGGAGATTGTGGAAATGGATTTCAACCAATCCTTTTTCAATGGCGCGTTTTAAAATGGAAGCTTCAAAGGGACTTTGTAGCAATTCGGGAAGCACGGTGATTATATCGATTCGCATTTAGAAAGCTTGAACAGTAAGTGGGCAAAAATACGGATAAAATCAACCTTTCTTCATTTGTCTTTCCTTTTTGCGTTTTTCTCTATCCGCCTGGCGTTTTTTACGCTCCAATTCCCGTCTTTCTTTTTTGGTAAGCTTGTCGTTTTTTAAGGCATCCTCATAATTGATTTCCTGATCCACCTGCCCTTTAAAAGCTTGGATCCAGCCATTTTTTACAATGTTGAAAACGGTGGGCAACAATCCAGCTTTCACATCATTTAGATCCCCCTGAAGAGGAATTTTGGTAGCCAGGGTATCGGTACCTTGATTTTTTAAAACAAATTTGAAGAAGCCCACAAAACCTTCCCATAAAACTTCCAGAAAACTATCGTCTTCCCCAATCAATTTGGAATCTTTTAAAAGTGGTTTTATATATCCTACCAAATGTCCGTTGGCAATGGCAAACTCGCTGAATACACTCAGGCTGCCTTTTTCAAAATCGAGTTTTGCGTAATATTTCGTAAAATCATTGAATGCGGTAACGTCGGCATCTTTTAGAGAAAAGGAAAGATCCATATCGGGGATTTCCTTTAATAGATTCATTTTTCCTTCCAGCTCCATTTTCCCATTACCAATTGAAACACCGGTGGCGCGTAGGGTAGAAGGCAGTACGAGCTCCTCATCCACCACATTCCTCAGGTTTTCGGCGGTTAAGTTGAGATTATTAATCTGTAGGTCAACGTTGGGATCGGCGGAAAGCTGGACAAACGCCACACTGCCATTATGGATCTCAAAATGGTTGATATCTATAGGGACAAGATCTGTTAGTGCTTTTGTCCAATCGTCAACGTCGGCATCGCCTTTTTCTTCTTTTTGATCCTCGAAGACATAAATTATTTTGGGACTTTCCATAATAATCTCACTCACAATTTTACCGTGGAACAAGGATTTCCATTCTATTGAAATATCTGTTTTTGGAAAATCCAGAAATGGAACATTGGAAGTGGCCGTACCTTTTTTTAGGTACATATCGTTTATTACGTAAGCACCACGAATCAGTGCGATATCAATATCATCAACTTGCCCGTAGTATCCAGGAATTTCTGCCAATACCTTGTTTACGTAATTCTTTACCAAAGTGGGAAGATACAGGCGAAATGCAATAAGGAGAATAAGGAGTACAATGGGAATTATGTAACGCTTTTTCTTAAGACCTCTTTTTTTGTTTTGATCCAGAGATGTTTCTGTGCCAGCCATAAATGGTACAATTGTTTAAGCAAATTTGATTGAAACCAATGAAAGGTGGGGTTAATGAAGTCATAAAATAATACGCGCAAAACATTTTGTATTCCTATACATCCGATGAAAATTCCCCAGTTGCATTGCTAAAATTAAAATAAACTTTAAGTTGGGCGAGTATAAAAAAAAATCCCCTCACAATTACGAGGGGGTTGTCCTTATAATAAATCTGTATTCTTTCTAGTAGTAAGTATATCTTCTTACTTCGGCTATATATTTTGCTAGGCGCATTACCTGATGACTGTATCCATATTCGTTATCATACCAGATATATAGCACAACATTTTTTCCATCTTCGGTAACAATGGTTGCATTGCTATCATAAATTGCCGGTTCCGCGGAGCCAATAATGTCACTGGATACCAATTCGTTGTTCATGGAATATCTAATTTGTTCTACTAGATCTCCTTCCAGAGCATACTTTTTCATTGTGGAGTTCAATTCATCCAAAGAAGTAGGCTTATCCAATTCCAAACTCAATACCACTAAGGACCCATTGGGAACAGGAACACGGATGGCATTGGAAGTAAGTTTACCCGCCAACGCAGGAAGCGCTTTTGCAACTGCACTACCAGCTCCGGTTTCGGTAATTACCATATTCAAACCTGCTGCTCTTCCTCTACGGTACTTGCTATGCATATTGTCCACGAGATTCTGGTCGTTGGTATAGGCGTGGATGGTTTCCAAATGCCCACGAACTACGCCCCAAGAATCCTCCATCACTTTCAGGATAGGAGTAATGGCGTTTGTAGTACAGGAAGCGGCCGAAAAAACGTTCACTGTTTTAGGATCATAATCGCTATGGTTTACACCATAAACAATATTTGGAACACCTTTACCGGGAGCAGTCAACAAAACTTTTGAAACGCCTTTGGCCTGCATATGTCTACCCAGTGCATCACTATCGCGGAAGGCACCTGTGTTATCAATCACAAGTGCGTCTTCAATGCCGTATTGCGTATAGTCGATTTCCTCCGGGCTGTTGGCGGAAATAATATGTACGGTGGTGCCGTTGATAATCAAGGCGTTGTTTTCAAGATCTGTAATTACCGTTCCAAGGAAATCTCCGTGAACGGAGTCATGCTTTAAAAGGGAAGCCCTTTTTTCCAAAACTGTTTGATCGGTTTTGCCTCTCACCACAATAGCGCGAAGTCGCAACTGATTTCCTTGCCCGGTTCTGGTCATTAGTTCCCGCGCCAACAAGCGGCCAATCCGTCCAAAACCATACAGAACAACGTCTTTTGGTACAATGTTGTTGGTTTGTTTGGCATCTTTCAGTTTATCGGAAACAAAAGCCATAGCATTGGCATATTTGTCATCCTCCAAATGGAATTCATAAGTTAGTTTTCCTATGTCCAATTTAGCGGGGGGAAGATCCAAAGTTTTAATAGCCTGGGCAATTTCAACCGAATCAAAAATAGAAATCGGTTTTTGAACAAACTCGCCAGCATATTCATGAAGGCTTAAAATTTCACTTACGTTGCGATCGATCAATTGGTTTCGGAAAAGTACCAATTCAATGGACTTGTCGTACCATAGGTCGCTAATGATTTTAATAAATTCTACCGTTGCTTTTCGGCGATCGGTTTGAAAGGACAGTTCTTTTTCATAAACGTCATCAAAACTCATAATGATAATTTTTAAGGCTTCCAGACATTCGCCGGCAGCGTGTTAAATTTTGTGCAAAAGTAATTCTTTTCATTGGGTTAGGGAAAAATAAATGGGATTCTGATTAAATTATATCCCATTCCCATTTTTCGCCAATTTTGCAGTGAAGTTAGAAGTTATAATGTCTGGAATTTTACTGTAATTTCAGCGCAATACTGTTTGTTTTTTGGAAATGAATAAATGCACGGGTTCAATGGAATTCCTATCTTTGGGCCGATGGAGCAAGTAAAAATTATAGAATGTCCTCGCGATGCTATGCAAGGCATTAAGGATTGGATTCCTACCGATCTGAAAGTACAGTATATCCAGTCCCTTCTCCGATGTGGCTTTGACACCATCGATTTTGGGAGTTTTGTTTCACCCAAGGCCATTCCTCAAATGCAGGATACGGCGGAAGTGCTTTCCAAACTTGATCTCTCCACCACGAAAAGTAAGCTTTTGGCCATTATTGCAAATGAGCGCGGGGCAGAGGAAGCCGTAAAACATCCCCAGATAGATTATTTGGGATATCCTTTTTCCATTTCCGAAAATTTCCAAATGCGCAATACGCATAAAACCATAGCGGAATCCTTGCTAATATTACAGGAGATATTAAACCTGGCCGACAAAAATGATAAAGAGGTTGTCGCTTATCTATCAATGGGCTTCGGCAATCCCTATGGCGATCCCTGGAACGTGGATATAGTGGGGGAGTGGACAGAGAAATTGGCCGCTATGGGAGTAAAGATTCTTTCTTTAAGTGACACAGTAGGTTCATCGACTCCCGATATTATTTCGTATCTTTTTTCCAATTTGATACCGGCTTATCCCAACATTGAGTTCGGCGCACATTTACATACCACGCCACGCGCTTGGTTTGAAAAAGTAGATGCGGCCTATAACGCCGGCTGCCGAAGGTTTGATGGCGCGATACAGGGTTTTGGCGGTTGCCCCATGGCTAAAGATGAACTGACAGGAAATATGCCCACCGAAAAGATGTTGAGCTATTTCACTACAAAAAAGGCAGATTCAAACCTGAACCCCTTTTCCTTTGAGAGTGCCTATAACGAAGCAACAAAGATTTTCACTAAATATCATTAAAATGAAAAAATTTTTACTTCTCGCCATTGTCGGTTGCTTTCTTGCTTCCTGCAGTGCACCTAAGGTCGTAAATTCCCAAAAAGATTCAATCGTTCTCAAGTTTGTGCAGATCAATGATGTATATGAAATTGCTCCACTTAATGGAGGAGAACATGGAGGTTTGGCCCGAGTTGCTTATATCCGCGATTCCATAAAGGCAAAATTCCCAAATACCTACCTTTTTCTTGCAGGGGATTTTTTAAATCCTTCCCTGCTGGGTACTATTAAGATAGATGGGCAGCGGTTGAATGGAAAGCAAATGGTGCAAGTACTAAATGTCATGGATATTGATCTGGTAACTTTTGGCAACCATGAATTCGATTTGGATGAAAACGATCTTCAGAAGCGATTGGATGAAAGCCAGTTTGATTGGACTTCCGCAAACGTTTTACATGTAATCGAGGGCGAAAATATTCCTTTTAAATACAACAAGAATGGCAATGAAATTCCCGTTTCCGAATATGCCCTTTTTACTACTGCAGGTGCTAGGGGTGAGCCTGTAAAATTTGGTGTCTTTGGTGTTACACTCCCATCGAATCCTAAGGATTATGTGTATTATGGCAATATATATGAAAATGCGGATAGAGCTTATGATCTTGCACGGCAGGAAGCTGATTTTGTGGTTGGCCTAACCCACGTCGCCTTGGGTCAGGATAAGGAAATAGCAAAAAGGATTCCGAGCTTGCCCCTGATAATGGGCGGTCATGAACATTTTAATATGTTAGAGAAGGAGGGAAGTACCATAATTACCAAAGCAGACGCCAATGCCAAAACGGTATATGTGCACACTCTTATTTACAACCCTTCAAATAAAAATTTAAACCTGAATTCGCAATTAGTTAGTGTAAATGAAAAAACCGGTTCTTCACCCAAAGTGGAGGCCGTAGTGGAGAAATGGACTAAAATTCTGGATAGTAAACTTAGGGAAGTTATTGAAAATCCCAATCAAGTAGTTTATCATGCCTCAATTCCATTGGATGGCACCGATGATGCCAGTCGTGGACAGCAAACCAATTTAGGTACTATTCTTGCACATTCCATGGCACAAGCCTATAAAGGAAAGGTAAGTGGCGCCTTTGTAAATGGCGGTTCCATTAGGATTGATGACAAATTATACGGTGACATATCTAGTATGGATATTTTTAGGATACTGCCATTTGGAGGTTCGGTACTTAAAGTAGAACTTAAGGGAAAGCTGCTGAATGATATTCTCGATTATGGTTTGGCAAGTGCTGGCACAGGTGCTTATTTACAACGGTATAATATTTCCAGAGATGCTCTGGGGAAATGGGAAATTGACAATGGTGAAATTCAAGACGATGCCACCTATTCCGTTGCCGTTAGTGATTTTCTTTTAAAAGGTCTGGATATTCCATTTCTCACGCCGGATAATCCGGGAATTGTGAATATCTATTATCCAAAGGAAACAGAAACCGCAGCAGATATCCGAAAAGCTATTATTTCCTACTTAACTTCTGAAGGAAAATAAATACTTCCAAATATTTTTATTTCTTTCAAGGCAAGCGGCAATAGGAGATTAGTTTTATGGTTAAATTCACACAGAACTTAAAAACTAGGGGTTTTATAGGTTTAGAAGATGACAAAACCGATATATTTTCAATGCGATTTCCCTTCGCATAATTCCTAATTTAAATGTGATAATTTCCAAATAAATTCCCGTACATTTGCACGCAATTAATCCATAACCACTTACCGATTTCACCATTGCTACCGTTGTGCCTCGGAAAGTTAATTTAATTGCCATGATCGAACACGAAAATAAAATTTTAGGAGAAGGACTTACTTACGATGATGTTCTTTTAGTCCCAGCCTATTCCGAAGTACTTCCCCGCGAGGTTTCAATCGCAACCAAATTTTCAAGAAATATTACCCTTAATGTTCCCATTGTTTCCGCAGCTATGGATACCGTTACCGAAAGTGCTATGGCCATAGCCATTGCCCGGGAAGGGGGTATAGGGGTTCTGCATAAAAATATGAGTATTGAACAACAGGCAGCGGAAGTACGAAAGGTAAAACGCGCCGAAAGTGGAATGATCATCGATCCCGTGACCCTAAAAAAGAATAACACGGTTGGTGATGCACAAAAAACAATGCGTGAATACAGCATAGGCGGTATTCCGATAATCGATGATGCAGGGAAACTTATCGGGATTGTTACCAATCGCGACCTTCGGTTTGAAAGAGACCTAAACCATCAACTGAGTGAAGTGATGACCTCAAAAAACCTGGTTACAGTGGCGCAGGGAACTTCCTTGCAGGAAGCGGAGATTATTCTTCAAAAACATAAGATCGAAAAACTACCGGTAGTTGACAGCGATGGCAAACTTCTGGGACTTATTACTTTTAGGGATATTACCAAGCTTACCCAAAAACCTATTGCCAATAAAGATACCTACGGCCGACTTCGGGTTGCGGCAGCTCTCGGGGTAACACCTGATGTAATGGATAGGGCAGAAGCTTTGGTAAATGCACAAGTGGATGCCGTTATTATTGATACTGCCCACGGCCATACCAAAGGCGTAGTAGAAGTATTAAAACAAGTAAAAAACAGATTCCCGGATCTGGATGTAGTGGTAGGAAATATAGCTACTCCCGAGGCAGCAAAATATTTGGTTGATGCAGGTGCCGATGCGGTAAAAGTTGGGATTGGTCCAGGTTCCATTTGTACCACACGAGTTGTTGCCGGGGTTGGTTTCCCACAGTTTTCGGCCGTGCTCGAAGTCGCTGCTGCAATTAAAGGTAGTGGCGTTCCGGTAATCGCTGACGGTGGAATTCGATACACTGGTGATATTCCAAAAGCTATTGCCGCTGGGGCGGACTGCGTGATGTTGGGTTCGCTTTTAGCAGGGACCAAGGAATCTCCAGGAGAAACCATTATTTATGAAGGAAGGAAATACAAATCCTATAGAGGAATGGGTTCTGTGGAGGCGATGAAACAAGGAAGTAAAGACAGATATTTCCAGGATGTAGAGGATGATATAAAGAAACTTGTTCCCGAAGGAATTGTAGGACGTGTACCTTACAAAGGAGATCTTCTTGAAAGTATGACCCAATTTATCGGAGGCTTGCGAGCTGGCATGGGATATTGCGGTTCCAAGGATATAGAAACTTTGAAGCGCGAAGGGAAGTTTATAAAAATCACTTCTTCAGGTATTGCGGAAAGTCATCCGCACGATGTTACCATTACTGCGGAAGCGCCGAATTACAGTAGGTAGAAGGGTAGGACGGTAAGACGTGAGATGTGGGATTTGAGACGGGAGAGGTACGATGGGAGATTTGAAACGTGAGACGTGAGATGTTTATTCGGTAAATTTTGGCGATAAAAATGAAAATTCTGTATTATCCGGATGTGCGGAAATAAATAATAGTCACTGCCTATTTTCTTTTGGACAATTCTTTTAAAGCCTTCCAAACATTCTCAGGGTGGGTTTCCCCGCGGTGACTGATAAAATCACCAGTGCTAGAAATTACCACAAAGCTATTACAGGGATAATGGCGACTGAAAAAAAGTTTTTCTATAATACCGTTGGGATCTTTTATCCAAGTTTTGAATCCTTGAAATCTGTCATATAGGCCTTCGTCGTCTTTATAAACGTAAACAATTGTGGATTCCGCAATTCTGTTGACTTTCTTTTCCATTTTATCGTAGCGCGCTTTATAAGCTCTTTTTGGAAGGGTCGCAGTTGAATTACAAATGTCCTTTCCAGGATAATACATTATTACCGTCGGTTTTAACGGATCTATTATTGTATTTGTGGCTTCCGCCAATAATGCATCCAGAATATCCTTGTTGTTTATTTTTCCTTGAATTTCTTTATAGGCCAAGATTTCATGATTAGCCGAATCCCCGGGAATACTCCATAAATCATATTTGATTCTTTTGTTTTTATAAGCCGATTTTGAAATAGGAATATAGTTTTCGTTGAAGTATTTGATCTCGTTCTCTTCATTTTCCTGATTTTGTGAGAAAGTCGAAATGGAAACACATAATGTTAGGCATAGTAGCCAAATTATTTTAGGCATATATTCTATTTTGTGAATAATGAATGGGTTTAACTGCAATATATAAAAAAACCTTAAAAGCACGAGGTTCAAAATTTTAAAAACGGTCAAAACCAAAATATTCTTAAAGTAGAGGAAATGCAGGTACCTATTTCCTACTTTGGGTCAAAAGATAATAAGCGAAAATCAACTGTTTTTCATAACTAATGCTTGTCATTTAATTATTTGTAAAGAGACCTCTATGGAGTATCTATGGATCATCCGTGGATTATCTATGGGTTTATACGGGTGAACCCTTACTCTGACCCGTTTAAAAATAACTATACCGGTTAATGAGCAAATCAGGATATTATGATACAAAAAACGTTTTCAATTCTAACAACAAAGCTCTAATTCTGTCCTTCTATAATGGCCAGAAGAAGCTACAAAATCGCTACGATCAATAAATGAATAGGTATTTCTCCTGAAACGGTATATAAAACCGTGTTGTAATCTCCTTTGCCCTGCCGAATGTATTTATCGTCAATGGTGTAAAGAACGGTGTTATAATCTCCTTTTCCCTGTCGTAGATATTTTCCGTCCCAAGTATAGAGAACCTCATTATAGTCTCCTTTTCCTTGTCTTAGGTACTTTCCATCCCAAGTTGTCAATACTGTATTATAATCTCCTTTTCCTTGCCTAATATATTTGTCAGTCACTGTGTATAAAACCGTATTATAATTCCCTTTTCCTTGTCGCAGATATTTCCCGTCCCAGGTATATAAAACCGTATTGTAATCGCCTTTGCCTGCACGGATATAGGATTGGGCGTTTAGGGTGAGGACCGAAAGGAAAAATAGAAATAGTAGGGTGGTACGCATAATAGTTTCTCTGTCAGAAGAGGTTTTACCTTTTCTTACTTTTTTATCAGCTGAAAAATTGCTCCTAGTCATTTGGGCAAAGTGGATAATTTTCTTTCATTTTTCAACTCTTCATTGATAATCTTCGAAAGTTTTTCTGCTCCTTTTGAATTTAAATGGTCATCATTTTTAAAGTCGGTCAAACCAAATCTTTCATCTTCTTCATAATCCCATATCTTTATCTTTCTGATAGTTGACAGGGAATCTATAAGATGATCTCTCCTTTCCAATCTCTCAAGATTGTAGTTATTTCTGTAAGTAACATATTGAGGAGTTTTTAAAATGATTACCTGAATATTACGCTCCCAACAGTCTTCAATTAAGGACCTTAATATTTCCTTATTGGATTTAAAATTGGCTACGGAAACCGATGTATGCCTATTTTTCAATCTTTTTATCGAGGTTTCAGCAATAATTTTTTCATCAAAGTTCAGCCTTTTAAATACATCGGAGTCGTTGCCCATAAACCCAAATTTGTTTATTCTATTTTTTTCATTGAAGGGATTTAAGGTTCGTTTTAGGTAATTGGTGAAGAATTTGGGGTTGGAATAAAACATGGTAAGTTTATTATACGCCTTAAAATCGTCAAGATTGATATCGTAATATCGGTAGTACCACAGCAAGCCAAAATAATCCTGGTCGTTCTTTTCTTCTAAGGAATGGTAGTCCAGTTCAATAACCACTTTATCAATATTTTTTAAGCGATCAATATATTTAAAATATAGAGCGTTGTCCAATTGATAATCCTGTTGGGCATATGCCACATTGGCCGATGGCACATCAATAAACTCGGGATTTATGCCATCCTGGATATGAGAGGATCCTAAAAATAGAATTTCAATATTCTCCAGATTTGAAGTTAAGTATTTCGCTTTTGTATTAAAGGTGTTCGGATAGAATGAAATAAATAATTCTATGGAAATACCAATAAGTATAATTGGGAGAGAGATTAAAAAGGTCTTTATAATGAATTTTTTCATGCCTCTTAAAACTGAAAATAAATAAATTCCTGTTGTTTTCCACCGAACCAAAATATGGCAAAAATTATTGCATAATACATGGCATATCGGATAGGAGGCTTCCACCTTGTTCCTAACTGTGCAATTGCGTATTGATCTTCTCTACCTTTCCACTCGACAAGGATAAAAAAAGTAATAAGAATTACAGTTGTGAAAGCTCCTGCCATTCCGGAAAAATGAGGTGCTGAAAAAAATGATGGAGATAGGATTTCGGAAATATAGCTAAAGGCGTGGCCAATACTATTGGCCCTAAAAAATATCCAGGCGAAAACAGTCAATGCAAACGTTAGCAGCATCAACGAAAACTCCTTTATATTCGGCCAAACCTTTCCTTGAGCTATAGTATCAAGGTTATTGCGATTTTTGCCGGTTAACAACAGTGGCAGAAAATAAAAGGCATTCAAGGCGCCCCAAGCAATAAACGTCCAATTTGCACCATGCCAGAAACCGCTGATGATAAAAATAATAAATATATTCCTAATTTTCATCCATGTTCCTCCACGGCTGCCCCCTAAAGGAATATAAAGATAATCCCGAAACCAGGTGGAAAGTGAAATATGCCATCGTCTCCAGAATTCGGCTATATCTCTTGAAAAATAGGGGTAGTTAAAATTCCTTCTTAGTTTAAAACCGAATAGTCGGGCAGTTCCAATTGCTATATCAGAGTAACCCGAAAAATCCCCATAAATCTGGAAAGTAAAGAACAATGCTCCTAATACCAACGTACTACCTGAATAATCACTCGAATTATTGAAAATCTGGTTTGCATATTCCGCACAGTTGTCTGCAATTACAATTTTCTTGAACAGTCCCCAAAGTATTTGCCGCATTCCATTAACGGCCTTTGAATAATCAAAAGTTCGTTTTTTAAAAAACTGAGGTAATAAATCCGTTGCTCTTTCAATGGGACCCGCAACAAGCTGAGGGAAAAAGCTTACAAATGCAGAGAAAGCAACAAAGTCTTTGGTAGGCTCAAGTTTTCGTTTGTAAACATCAATTGAATAGCTCAAGGTTTGAAAAGTATAAAAACTGATTCCGATGGGTAAAATTATATCTAATCCTTGTGCGTTTATTGGGGTTCCAAAAAAGGAAAAAGCGGTCACGAAATTATCCAGGAAGAAATTGAAGTATTTAAAAAAACCAAGAAAGCCGAGATTGACTAAAATGCTGGTCCAGAGCAATAATTTTCTCTTGGTGGGAGATTCCTGTTTTGACAAACCAATCCCAACCAAATAATCAACTAGAGTACTAAAAATTATCAGTGAAAGGAAACGCCAATCCCACCATCCGTAAAAAACATAGCTGGCTAGAACAATTAGAGAATTTTGAAGCTTTATATTTTTATTTGTTATAAACCAGTATAAAATAAAAACTATCGGCAGGAAAATAGCGAAGTCAATAGAGTTGAATAACATTCCGAAATCCTAAATGAAACATTTGGTTAGCGGGGATTTGACTTAACAATACAATTTGAGGGAAAAAGTAATGGCGTTAGGTTTTTTAAAAATAGTAAATAATTTCAAACAGCTTCCTTAGAATGGCTTTTTCCTATTTGCGATACTTCAAATTAAAGGAATTGCAGGAAAGTTGTTCCAAATTTTAGTGTTATCAACCCGCCATATTCTATTGTATCATAACTATCGGTTCCAGCGGTTCTGATGCTGAGGAAGGGGCTTAATCCCATCTTCACATTTGGATTTCCTTGGATAAGTGGATAGAAAAACATCCAGGCTTCTAGGCGTAATCTCTGTAAATTACCAAAGGGATTGTTAGTGCCGTTTTTACCGGTCAAATCGTAGTAAACGGTTGGTGAATAACTGAAACTACCTTTTCCAGGATATATCTGTAACGAGAAAGCGGGGAGAAGGTTGGCTTTACACTTGGCGCGTCAATGATGAGGTTTGCAATGGTTACTACTCCGTTGCTGTTTGGAAGATTCAAACTCCAACCTCTTTCGCCGCTTTCCAATCATGCGAATAGCGAAGTCTGAATTGGGGAGAGAATTGTTTTGCCCCGCTTTCTCCTTTTGTAAAGAAACCTATATATTTTACTTCAAAGGCATAGGAACTTTCAACGGTTTTGACTTCGGTGCTTTCTGAAGCTGTGGGATGGTATTTAAACTCACTCGCGCCATATTCAAATTGTGCCGCTATGGAATGTCTTTTAATGCTCCCTGTTTCAGCAGTATTGTCTTGGGTGTATTGCAGAGAAAGGTTGGCGCGCCAAGTAGGAGCAAACCTGTCAATTTCTATAAGCTTATCTGTCTCGGAAGTTAATGGCATTCTTAAAATCGGCCGGAGAAAAAATGATTTCCCACTTTCCACTTTCTCCCAATTAATTTCAGGACCCACTTCAATTTGTCCGTCTTTAATTGAGGTTGTAGCATCAATAAATGGCAGGATTTTGATTTTGACTTCCTGTGCAAAACCAAATAAAGGCAGAAGTATTATAAGGCTATAGAATAAATTCAGCTTCATAATTTCCATCTTTTAGCATTAAAGTTACACTTTGCGCATTTGCTGTGCCTGGGATGTCAAAACTGAATTTAAACGAGGCATTGTCAATACCGATAATCCTGATCTTAATACGCACTTTTGCATCAGGTACTTTACCCGACCAGCCTTTCTTGGTCCCGTTTGAATTTATTTTCTTCTCTCCGTTTACAAATGCATAAAACAAGGTCAAACTTCCAGCAACCGGTTCAAGGCTAATGGTGCAATCTTTGGTCGCTTCCATTGCAAGCGGTAAGTTCTTTTTTGCCATATTCCGTAATTAATGGGTTATCGATTTTATTGTAAAGGAGGTTTGATGATGGATGCTGGATGCTGGATGCTAGATGCTGGATGCTGGATGCTGGGTGGGGGAGCACGATCTATTTTCTTGTTGGTTGATTTACTGCTCGGGGTTCCGTAAATATACAAATGATTTGAAATTAACTTAATAGGAAGCGTTACTTATCCTCTATTGTTTTTTGATAAATCCGAGGTTCAGTGGTTGCGGTTAATTGCATGTATTGTGCTGTAATTCTTCAACTTGAAGCTAGATATAGTACAATGTTTATATTGGACTGTGTGGGTTTATCCGATGCTTTCCACATACAAGATGGCTCGGAATTCCTATAGCAAACCGATCAAGGATATTCCAGAGGTAAGATGAACCATAAATGGATTATACATGGTGTGCCCAAGTGCGCAAGTTAACAGCTTTGGTAGTTTTAACTTTATTGATCAAAACCTTCCATCGCAAGAATTGTACTTATCCATACAATTAAGCAAGAAAAGAATATTCCTATGGTATTTGCCAAAAAGGCCTGCTTCCGTTCCATTCCAAAGAGATATCCGGCAATGGTGCCAGCGTAAACTCCTGTTCCGGGCAGGGGAATCATTACAAAAATCATAAGACCCCAAAAACCGTATTTCTTTACATTTTTTCCAGCGCCTACTTTTGCACGTCGGGCCACAAATATTGCCGCCTTTTTATAATAATACCATTTAAAAAAATAACGGTTAATAACATTTAAGAAAAAGGTCATAATTGGAAAAACCAATACATTGGCCAAAAAGCAAAAGATGAAGGCTGCGAAAATATTGACATCATTCAAAAGAGCGTAAGGAATACCAACTTTGGCTTCTCCCAAGGGGGAAACGCTCCAAAGTATCGCGATTAACAAATCTATAATCATTTCTGGGGTATAAGTTGTGCTAAAAATAGTTTATTCGGGAAATGGACCATTGCGAAAGTTGGTTAAAATATTATTATAATTGAGAAATATGCCCTTCGCCCTATGTCAATCCGGAGAGGGAAAGTAAAGAAAATACACGGTGCTACACTTTAAGCCGTTTTTTACCAATTAGTCCGAAGATAAGGTTTACCAAAACCACTGCGCCCGTGAACAATATTAGATCTCCAACCATATAAAGTGCCGCTATACATCCTGCCGCTGCACTGCACCACACCGTAGCTGCAGTGGTAAGGCCTTGAACTGTATCACCCTTTTTAAGAATTACCCCTGCGCCCAAAAAACCAATACCGGTTACAACCTGGCTTAGAACGCGGGTTAGATCAATAAATTTCCCTCCTTGATATTGAAGGGATAAAATAACAAAAGCACATGCGCCCACAGAAACGAGCATATTGGTCTTTAAACCCGCATCCTTGCCTTTGTATTCCCGTTCTATACCTATAAGCAGACCGGCTCCGATGGCCAACAGAATTTTAAAAAGAATATCCGAACTGAATTCAAAATCTGGTTTCTCGCCTATACCGGTCAAAACTTTTTCGGTTGTTTGGATGGCATTAAAAAATAGAGTAGAAATCATAATTAAAGATATTTGAAAATTAATGTTGTTGAAGGAAAATCCTTCCTCGATCATAGTTACTTTCAATCCTTGTCATCAAGCATTATGAGTTTAAAGGCCTACCTTCATTCCCGTAACAAGGAACAATTCATGTCCCAAATCCTGTGTAAAATCGTCCAATCGATATTCCGTCACAAATTCAAGTTTTATAGAATCGCTTAAAACCCAACCTATTCCAGCTCCTATTCGCTGCTCGTATTCCGGTTTGGAGGTGTTAGATACGGTTAAAAGAATTTCCAAATCTCCTATTATATATGCTTCTCCGGTATCAATTTCTGGTCCGTTTAAAGCACGGGTAATGGCAAAATTGTACCTAAACCTATGGGATGTGGAGGAGGAGGTTATACGCTGTTCCGCCCGAAGTCGTTGTTCAAATTCCGTAACTTTCGGTTGTATGGAATATTTGTATTCTTCCGTAAACCTTAGTTCATTTTCTTCGCCGGTCACAAAGTTTTCCTCGAACCGGTATTGAACCCCTACAGCCACTGAATTCTTTTCGTCTAGCGCCAATGTGGAAAAATGGGCAAGATCCAGTTGCTTTACATCAACATTAAAAGAGTTATTGTTATACCAAATTGTGCGTTCTTCAACGGTAAACTCGTGCGAATAGTAATCAGTAACATCGTATTCCAAATCAATATAAGGTTCGAAATATCCTTTAAAGCTTTCTTGGGCAACACTATCGATAGTGACCATTAACAGAAAAACAATAAAAAATAAGTTGCGCATATTTTAAGCCTGGGAAAAAAAGGGAACATTAAAAACATTAGGGCATGTCTCCCTCATCTATTTCTAAATTTGGGGCAAAATAAAGATGCAATACTGGAAGAAATTGGGAATACAATAAAATGAACTTGGAACTTTTCAGAAATTTAGAATCCTGAACCAAGTATTTTATGGCAGTTGCGATCTATGATTCCCATTTCTTTCCAGATTTGACCGATATTTTCGTGCGATTCATCAGAAAAAAATACGAAGTCGCGCCTTCGGGGGTTGGACATTAATATAACAGCGTTAAAAAAACAAAAAGAAAATGTGGGTATGGATTTTATTTATTGCGTTGATTACACTATTCCTGGCTTTGGATCTGGGGGTTTTTCACAAAAATGATCACGTGATCAAAACCAAGGAGGCTGGTATTTGGACTGCAATCTGGATTACGGTTGCCCTTAGTTTTAGCGGTGTTATTTATTGGTTGTTTTCCAATGGCCTTGTGGATAATCCCACCCAACTGACTCCCGATAATGCGGTTTTAAAATATATCACCGGATATCTGATAGAACTTTCCCTTAGTATAGACAATGTATTCGTCATTGCAGTGGTCTTTTCTGCGTTTAAGATACCCGCTATTTACCAACATCGGGTGCTTTTCTGGGGAATTTTAGGTGCAATTGTATTTAGAGGCCTTATGATTTTATTTGGGGTGGCGCTGATAACCAGATTTGATTGGATTATATATGTTTTCGGGGTTTTCTTGCTTTATACTGCCTTTAAAATGCTAAAGGGTGACGCTCATGAGTTTGAACCTAAAAAATCCTTTGTGTTTAAACAGATCAAAAAAGTCTATCCCATAACGAGCAGCATGCACGGACATGATTTTTTCATTAAAAGAATGGGAGTTACCGCCGCAACTCCTCTCTTTGTTGCACTGATAATTATTGAATTAACGGATGTATTATTCGCCTTGGACAGTATACCCGCTATATTGGCCATTACTGCCGATCCTTTTATTGTTTTTAGCTCCAATATTCTGGCTATACTAGGATTAAGGTCGATGTATTTCTTGATTTCAAGAATGCTGGAAAAATTCAGGTATATCAATTATAGCTTGGTGATAATCTTAGCTTTTGTCGGTTTAAAGATGCTGTTCTCGCATTACGTAGAACTTCCGGAATGGGTATCCTTGACCGTTATATCCGTTGCGCTGCTAGGAGGTGTGCTGTCATCTTTAATGATCCCCGATAAAACAATGGATGAGCCATCGGAATGATATAACTTTTAAGAAGCTGTCACTAGAAAATTTAGATTACCGTATAAAAAATCCCGCACCGAAGCGGGATTTTTTTGTCCTCATATCCTAGTATATCTAGTCATTTCTTTCATTTAGAACTTTAGCATTACTGTCAAAAGTAACGTGTTTTTCCTCCTGACCTTTTTCCAACTCGACCTCGTATGTTGTGGTATTGTTTTGCCAAATCATTTCTACATCGTCGACTCGGTAATTAGGGTAATTAGCTTTAATTGCATCGCGGATGGCCTGAGGAAGTTCGGCTTCGGTTATTTCTATTTCTTTCTTTAAAACCTTTCCGGAAGCATTGTACCAAACATCGTGATCCTGTCTGTTTATGTCGAATTCTACTTTATAGTTATCCATTGACCTTTCCCACTCCACATCGGTGGCCTTAGGGTATTCTTTTTTGAAAGCATCTTTCAAATTGTTAGGGACGTCTGATGGGTTTAAGTCCTGGGCCATTGCAACGCCCGTTGCAAAAAGTGCGACTGCCAAAATTTTTAAAGTCTTCATAATATCTTTTTTTTAGTTTAGAACAAAGTAAGCCATTGAATCTGTAAACAATTTGGAATTGAGAGGTTTCAGGTTTCTTGTTTCGGGTTTCTTGTTTCTTGTTTCTTGTTTCGGGTTTCAGATTAAAATTTCCTTTATCCCATTTCTTTACAACATTCCAACGTATTTTTAGCTGAAATAATTCCTGATGAAAATCTTAATAGTTGAGGACGAACCACAGATGCTGGAGAACATGTCCAAAAATCTTGAAGCGGAAGGATTCTTGGTGGAAAGTGCGGCAAACTTTGCGCAGGCCCGAGATCGCATTGGCGTGTATGAATATGATTGTATTCTGCTGGATATTAATCTTCCCGATGGCAACGGTTTGGAACTATTGAAAATTATCAAGAAAGGTGGACTGGAAGATTGCGTAATAATAGTTTCAGCAAGGGATTCATTGGATGATAAATTGCAGGGTCTGGATCTAGGGGCGGATGATTACCTTCCCAAACCTTTTCATATGGCCGAACTTCGAGCCCGGGTGAAAGCAGTTTTACGAAGAAAGAATTTTGAAGGTCAGGATGAGCTTAGGATAGGAAATGTTGCAATCAATACTTCAAATCGGACGCTTTTTATTGATAAAAAGGAAGTGGAACTCAACCGAAAGGAATATGATGTATTGCTCTATTTGGCCTCGAATAAAGACAGGTTGGTAAATAAAAATGCGCTTGCAGAGCACGTTTGGGGCGACAATATTGATCAGGCGGATAGTTTCGACTTTATTTATTCGCAAATAAAAAACTTGCGTAAAAAACTGGATTCCCACGACGCCGATATTGAAATAAAGGCCGTGTATGGGATCGGCTACAAACTTCAGAATAAGTGAGACTCCTCAATTACACCTCCACTTATTTTTCGGTAATGCTATTGGGTTTGATCTCCATTTGGGCAGTTGTTTTTTATTATGCAATGTTCGAGGAAATTTATGATAGCATCGATGATGGCCTGGAGCACCGAAAAATGCTTTTAATCTCCCGAGCGAGTAAAGATTTCTCACTATTGGACAAACCACAGTTCGACGAATATTTATTTACCATCAACCGCGTGGATTACAATGACTACCGTGGTTTTAAGGACACTTATAGGGATTCTGTGATGTTTATGGTAAATGAAGAGGACTATGAGCCTGTGCGTTTGTTGGAGAGTGTTTTTAAAAACAATGACGAGTATTATAAAATATCCGTCATGACTTCTATGGTTGAAGAAGACGACCAGATAAATAACCTACTGAAATACACTATTATTTTATATGCCGTATTGGTAATTAGTATCCTTCTTCTAAATAATTTCTTTTTACGAAAAGTCTGGAAACCGTTTTATAAAATATTGGACCAGTTAAAAGGTTATCAGCTCGAAAAAAAGGAACCCATCCATTTTAAGGCTACCAAAATTGAAGAGTTTGCCTTATTGAACGAGAGTATTGAAAAGCTATTAAGCAAAACCCAACATAGTTATGCAAAGCAAAAACAATTTATAGAAAATGCCAGCCACGAATTACAAACGCCGTTAGGTATTGCCATCAATAAACTTGAGCTTTTACTTGAAAAGGAAACATTGACCGATAAGCAAGCTGAACAATTGCAAGAAGCGCTGGAGAATTTGGAAAGATTAACCCGGCTTAACCGTTCCCTACTTCTTATTTCCAGAATTGAAAACGATCAATATCAAACTCGGGAATATGTCAATTTACAAGCTGTAATAGAGAAAATTATTCTGGACTTTTCAGATATGGCCGGCCATAAAAATATGAGGTTGATATTTGATGCGGAACACCCTACTATTAAAAACATCAATCCGGACCTAACATACATTTTATTTTCCAATCTCATTAAAAACACAATCTTCCATGGAAAAGCAGACAGCGATGTTTCCATGAAACTGTCAAGTAGTGAATTTGTTATAAGCAACTATTCCGCAATTGGCTCATTAAAGGACAAGACTATTTTTGAGCGCTTCCAAAAAATAGGGAACAATGCGAATTCTACGGGATTGGGCCTTTCCATTGCCAGAAGTATTGCTGAAAAATTTGGGTTTAGTTTGAGATACCATTTTCAAGATGACCAGCACATTTTCACATTAAGTTTCAATTGAATAAACGTCAATAGTTAGTTTCACGGATTTACATTCAATATGGATCCAATGTCAGGTTGCGCGCAGTCGAAACCTAGATTTAATATCCGAAGAGATCCCGAAACCGCTTGATTGGTCAACCGAAGATATATTAAATAGTTTCATAGTCTAGGCCGGACCACATTACAAATGAAGGTGGAATTCCTAATCTCTTCAACTAAATTCAAGGTTCGGTCAGTTTTCCCAATTTATTACAGTTTTGGATTGCATTTTTGAAACAAATATTTCGAAGATGTCTAAACTGTTCTATTTATTAATTCCGTTTATTTTTCTCTGTACCACCGCCTGTGATAATGAAATTGCACCCTCGCAGGTTCCTTCTATTGTGAAAAACACCTTTAGGCACCATTTTCCCCACGCAATGAATGTGAAATGGGAAATTGTAAATGGCGATTATGAAGTTGATTTTGAGATGAAGAACGTTGACCATACTGCTCTTTTGGACAATACCGGAAACCTGCTCAAATACAAATATGAAATGGATAAAACCACATTTTCCAACAGCCTTAAATCTTTTTTGGAACAGGAATATCCTCAGGAAAAGTGGGAGGATCCAGAACACATTATAGATGGAAATTTGGAATATTATCAAATAGAACGCGACGGTTTTCTTAATGACAAAAAACTGGTTGTGGATAGTAAAGGAAAAGTATTGCCTAACATTAAATATTGGAACTGATGAAATTAAGAAATAACGAAAACAAGATTACTATTATCATTGTGGCGTCGATCCTCATTTTGGTTGGCTCGTTGGCATTCGCATTTAAAACCCCAAGTTTAAATCCGCGCCTTGCGGAAGAAAAATATTCTATTCTTCAGACTTGGGAAATGCCGAAAGAACTTAACGAGATTTCTGGAATCGATTGGATTGGCAACGGTAAATTAGCTTGTGTACAAGATGAGCAAGGAATTATCTTTATCTATAACCTAAATGAAAATAAAATTGAAGAAACCGTGAATTTCGCCGAAGGCGGAGATTATGAAGGAATAGCCGTGGTGGATAGCACTGCATACGTTTTGCGAAGCGACGGTGCATTGTTTGAAATTCGAAATTATCTTAAACAGGATTTCGAAGTAATAGTTCATGAAACGCCGTTTTCGGAAAAAAATGATATGGAATCCCTTACCTACGATAAAGAAAACAATAGATTACTCCTTATCCCTAAGGAAAAAGACTTGGAAAACGAGGACCTTATGGGTGTTTACGCTTTCAATCTTAAGAACAAAAAGTTGGATTCAAATCCGATATATAAAATTGATTTCAACGATCCTATTTTTAAGAATAATAAAGAAGACAAAGGTAAAAAGCCTTCTAACGCCATTCATCCAGCGGACATTGCAATCAACCCAGTTAACGGGAATCATTATGTCGTGGAAGGCAAAAAGCCTAAAATTTTAATTCTTGACAAGGCCGGAAAAGCTATCAAGTTAACAAATCTGAGCAAAAAGAAATTCAGTCAGCCCGAAGGAATGGTATTTTCTCCAGAAGGCAGGATGTATATCTCCAATGAAGGAAAAAAAGGTACAGCTAATATTCTTGAGGTTAAACTTGACGAATAACTTATAAATACAAAGCCCAAGGCCACTTCTCAAAAAAAGACACTATCCCGTTAAGTGTGTAAGTTTAAAATAACAGGGGTTAGACTTTTTTAAAGTCTGACCCTTTTTTCATAGATCGTTAGGAACTGATTTAGGATAATGCCCCAGTTCCTCACGGGCATTGT
>Ga0208014_1000039_pt1 | contig 100347 bp, 79 predicted proteins | sample 25_taG_FD_184099 | JGI IMG/M metagenome (GOLD analysis project Ga0208014, IMG submission 184099) | Marine viral communities from Cariaco Basin, Caribbean Sea - 25_WHOI_OMZ (SPAdes) (version 2) | ecosystem: Environmental > Aquatic > Marine > Oceanic | place: Caribbean Sea: Cariaco Basin...
GAGCTATGAGTGAGAAAACAATTAATAATTTAAGCGACCCACCATCGCCCAACGACCACCGACTACCGACTACTGACTACCGACTACCGACTACCGACTACCGACCAAAGACTAACGACCAAAGACCATTTAAAAATTATGAGCTATGAGTGAGAAAACAATTAATAATTTAAGCGACCCACCATCGCTAACGACCACCTACCACCGACCACCGACTACCGACTACCGACTACCGACCAAAGACTAACGACCAAAGACTAACGACCCAAGACCATTTAAAAGTTATGAGCATGAGTGAGGAACATATAATAATTTAAGCGACCCACTATCGCCCATCGACCACCGACCATCGACCACCGACTACCGACTACCGACTACCGACTACCGACTATTATAGGTGAGGAATTAATGAATAATGAATAATCTTAGTAACCAACTATGTATTTTGATTTCATTCCGTTTGTCCTGAGCTACAAAAATTGTTAATTTGTTCCAACTTATTTTTTGGTTCAAAAAACACCCTGAATGACCAAAGCCTTGATAATCGCTTCCGAGTTCCCTCCCCAGCCAGGCGGAATAGGAAATCATGCCCTTTATTTGGCAAAAGGGATGCAGGCCAATGGCTATAAGGTAAAATTGATAAGTGATACACGATCCCCCGATGGAAGGGAAGATAGAAATTTTGACAAGGATCTTTCCTTTGACGTGATCCGCGTGCCTCGGAAAAAAGTAATACTCTTCAGTTATTTTTTACGGATTAAAAAGGCGTTCTACTTATCCCGGGAAAGTGAGATAATTATAAGTTCTGGCAAATATTCACTTTGGGTGGGAGCGTTCTTAAGTCTTTTTTTTAAAAGAAAATTTATAGCTATTGTGCACGGAAGCGAAGTAAAGCTTTCCAATAAATTTTTACGATGGGTTACGGACCTATCACTAAAAAGATATGGTACCGTAATAGCCGTGAGCAATTATACCAAGTCCTTGGTGTCCCGTCTCAAACTGGATACTGTTGTTATTCCAAACGGATATACATTAAAAGTTCCCACAAATTTTGTGAGAAAGGAAATTCCCGGTCCTATTTTGATTACAGTAGGCAATGTCACCAAGCGCAAAGGCCAGCATAACGTAATAAAAGCATTGCCCGTACTGCTTAAAAAATATCCCGATCTAAAATATCATGTTGTAGGTATCCCGACAGATCAGGCCAAATTGGAAAAGACGATGTTAAAGATGGGAGTGGAATCGGCCGTGGTTTTTTATGGGGAGGTAAGTGAATCCCTAAAATTGGAGCTGCTCCAAGAGGCAGATATTTTTGTGATGCTGAGTGAGGCTACTGTAAAAGGAGATGTGGAAGGTTTCGGTATCGCTATTCTCGAGGCAAATGCATTGGGAATCCCTGCAATAGGCGCAATGGGTTGCGGCATTGAAGATGCAGTTAAGGAAAGGTTTTCCGGCAAACTTATTGCCGCACAGGATTCCGAACAGTTAAAAATGGCCGTGGAACAAATACTTGCTAATTATGGAACCTATTCCAGACAAGCAAGAATTTGGTCCCAGGATTTTACGTGGGACAAAATCATAAAACGCTATTTGAAAGTCTTAAGAGCGGCAGAGTGAAAAATAAGAACTTCAATATTCATGAAATTAAATACGTTGCAAATTGAAACTGGCAATTATCTCCCACACCGACCATTATAAAACATCTGATGGCACAATCGTGGGGTGGGGACCAACCATTCAGGAATTAAATCATCTGGCAGAGGATTTTGAGGAGATTTTCCATATAGCTTTTTTACATCCAGATAGTCCGCCACCAAGTTCCTTGCCCTATACCAAAACCAATATTCATTTTATTCCCCTAAAACCGGTAGGAGGAAAGGGGCTAGGGGAGAAACTTAAAATTATTACCAGCATTCCAGAAGTCTTGGGCACAATTAATAAAACTTTGGAGCGGGTAGATGTTTTTCAACTTCGCACGCCCACAGGAATGGGGGTTTATCTTATTCCATATCTCAGTTGGTTCAGTAAAAAAAAAGGATGGTATAAATATGCGGGCAACTGGAACCAGTATAATCCACCCTTAGGGTATAGGCTGCAAAGAGCCATGCTCAAAGTTCAAAAAGGGAAAGTTACCATTAATGGCACTTGGCCCCACCAGCCCAAAAAATGTCTCACTTTTGAAAACCCTTGCCTTACGGAGGCTGAACGTAGGGAAGGACTTACAATGGCGCAGTCCAAAAAATTTGTCGGGCCCTTTACATTTTGTTTTGTCGGAAGACTGGAAGATGCCAAAGGGGTACAGCGTATTATTGAAGCTTTTGGTCAGTTAAAAAATCTGGTTAATGTGTCTGCTGTTCATTTTGTAGGGAACGGTCCAAAAATGGAACATTACAAAAACCAATGTGAAACGCTTGGAATTCCCGCAATTTTTCACGGGTTTTTGGACAGAGTAGCGGTATTTCGGATATATAAGATGTCACATTTCTTCCTGCTCCCTACTTCGGCTTCAGAAGGTTTCCCCAAAGTAATTGCCGAAGCGATGAACTTTGGATGCCTGCCCATTGTATCCCAAGTTTCCAGTATTGGGCAGTATGTAAATGCGGAAAATGGTTTTATTGTGGAGCCATGTACTTCGGAACATTTAAGATTTGCCGTGGCCAAGGCTATGGCCAGCAATGAATCCTATTTATTAAAAAAAAGTATTTTAGCCCATAAAGCCGTTTTTCAGTTTACATTTGAGCACTATAGAAATAGGATACAGAACGAGTTGATTTAATAAACCTACGTAAATCTTCATAACATTACACCCTATCTACTCCGAAATATAAAGCCATTGGGCGCTGTACTTCTCCACATGGGCATTGGGGTAGTGGCTTCCATTTACCGTCCTGCAATGTTCGGGTATTTGATAGGTGCCTTTGTATATTTCACCTGGCGTGTTATTTCACGAAAAGACAATAAGTTATTGGAAGTGCTCTTGGCAGCAGGATATTTTACCGGGGCCGAAGTCTATTTACGGATGACCAAGGCCTATTTTTTCTTTGAAACAGGTAAATATGCCGTTATTTGGTTTTGCCTTCTCGGAATGCTTTATATAGGCTTTAAACGTAATGCCGTACCCTATCTGCTCTATTTTTTGCTGTTACTGCCAGGAATATTGGTTAGCTACGAGAATATCGCCTACGATGTAAATTTCAGGAAATCCATTATGTTCAATTTTAGTGGGCCATTATGTCTTAGTGTGGCTGCTATTTTTGTCTATGGCAAAACGGTCAAGTTTGATGAAATGCTGAAAATAATGAATTACATAATATACCCTATGGTTGCCATGGCAGTCTATGTTACCCTGTATTCTCCGGATATTAGAGAGGTAATTACGGGAACCGCATCTAATTCGGCCGTTTCCGGGGGCTATGGTCCCAACCAGGTGGCAACAGCCTTTGGTCTGGGGGTTTTTATCCTGCTCACCCGACTGTTGATTCCTTACAAAAATATCCTGGTACATTGGACTATGATGTTCTTTCTATTGTTAATGGCCTATCGCGCTTTGCTTACTTTTTCCCGCGGTGGGGTAGTGGTTTCGGTTATTATGTGCGTGGTTTTTATTGTAGTGTATTATTTTGGTTCAAATCTGGAAGCAAAGGTAAAAACAAGTGTAAGGGTAATCGGGCTGGTGGGAGCCGCATTGGCAGTCTGGACCTTTACGGCATTTATGACGGGGGGAATGATAGAGAACCGCTATGCCAATAAGGATGCCATTGGTAGGGAAAAGGGCGATGTTACCACCGGTAGGGCAGAGCTTTTTGAAACCGAAATGGATGTGTTTTCCGAACATCCTTTTTTTGGCGTTGGAGTAGGTGGTTCCAAGTTTTATTTTGAAACCGAATTGGGCGTGGAATTGCCCACCCATAATGAGATCTCGCGTATGCTTTCGGAACACGGGATGTTTGGAATATTTGCGCTGCTCACACTTATCTTCGCACCTATTGCCACAAAGCTGTCGGGGAGAAAGAATATTTATTTCTGGCCTTTTTTGATCTTTTGGGGCCTTACCATAGCCCACTCTTCCATGCGTATTGCCGCACCTTCGTTTATTTATGCCATGTGTCTCTTGAATATAGATTATGGTCCGCCCGTTAAACCTGCTAAAGAACATGCTGCCCTCCCAGAAAGCACATAAAAATGACGCAACATAAAAAGCTACTCTATATTGGGAATAAACTGGCAGTCCATGGAAAAGCACCTACTACTGCCGACACCCTTCCTCCTCTATTGGAAAAGGAAGGTTATAATGTGATTGTGGCATCTTCCAAACACAACCGGTTTTTGCGGCTTTTGGACATCATGCGGACATTGTGTAGAAGTAGGGATAAGCTTGATATCGTATTAATTGATGTCTATAGCACCTGGAATTTTTACTATGCCGTGGTCATTGCCAGAATGTGCAGCATATTCCATTTGCCCTACATCCCTATCCTTCACGGAGGAAACCTCCCAAAACGCTTAAAGGAGAACAAGCGGCTTAGTCAAAAACTTTTTAGTCGGGCCAAAATGAATGTAGCACCTTCCAAATTTATCTTGCAAGCATTTCAAAATGAGGGATATGATAATTTGGTTTATATTCCAAACAATTTACAACTTGATCATTATCCCTTTAAGCAGCGGGAGGAAGTTTTGCCCCGACTTTTATGGGTTCGGGCCTTTGCAGGCATTTATAATCCCCTGCTTGCCGTGGAAGCGGTTGAACTATTAAAGAAAGAAGGATATCCAGTGGAACTGTGTATGGTGGGTCCGGAAAAAGATGGGTCAATGAAAAGATGTTTGGATATAGCCGCACAATTACATTTGCCTATTCGGTTTACCGGTTATTTATCAAAAATGGACTGGATTTCCCTGTCCAAGGATTACGACATATTTATCAGCACCACCAATTTTGATAATATGCCCGTAAGCATTATGGAAGCCATGGCTTTGGGCTTTCCGGTTATTTCTACTGATGTGGGAGGAATGCCGTTTTTGATAGATTCCGAAAGCAATGGCATTTTGGTGCCTTCAAATAGTGCCCAAGAATTCGCAGCTGCAATAATCCGCTTATGTGAGGATAAATTGCTAACTAAAAACATTTCATCGAATGCCCGAAAGGATATAGAGCAATTTGATTGGCATGAAATCAAGATCCGATGGCACCGGTTGTTGGATGATTGCCATAAAAATTAATTATAGATTTGCTATTGTGTTAAAAAAATTCCATCTTTCTTCACAATTGACCCATGGGTTTTTCCATTATTTCCGAAGGTGCCATTTTTACCGCTAAAATTGTAACGATAGATATAAAATTATGCGAACTGTAAATTTCCAAAATTGATATAAAATTTAATTAACCATTCAATTTAGGCAATACCATTATAAATCCTCCCCAATGTCAAAAAATAACATCCATTTCGATATATCTGAAAGAAAGGTTCTGCTTCGCTTACTTGATGTGGTGTCCGTATTCTGCTGTCTATATTTTATCGGAGTAATATCGGAGTTCGAATATTTCGTTTTAGCATCCACCAAATGGTTGTCCACTTTAGTGCTTATTGTTTATTTAATGGTGTTTGCTACTATCTTTGAATTGTACGATCTGCAAAAGGCAAGCAAGTTTTTAATAGTAGTCAAAAACACAATCATAACCTCGTCAATAACAGTCCTTGTATATCTACTTACTCCCTTTTACACTCCCAGTTTACCGTCCAATAGACTGCAGATTGTCTATTTTTTTCTTGCCATAAATGTGGCTTTGTTGTTATGGCGGTATGCCTATATTACACTAATTTCCACACCGCGGTTCTACAAACGCATTCTCCTAGTTGCCAATGGGAAAGATGTGGATGCCATTTCTAATTCTCTTCAAAAATCCGATCCTAATTACAAAGTAGTTGGCTATTATGACATTGATCAAAATGGATCCCACTTAGTGCAAAATAAGAATATTGCACAATTAACCCTTTCAGAATTTTCCAAAATGGCCGAGGATATGACCATCTCCGAAATAGTGGTTAGTATCGTTAATGCTGAAGGAATGATCACGGAACTCAATAATGCGCTAATCAGGTTGTTGGAAAAAGGAATTTCTATCCGGGAATACCTTGGAGTATATGAAGAGCTTACCTATCGGATTCCCGTACAATATCTAGAAAAGGATTTTTATCGATATTTTCCTTTTAGCAGGAGCAATCAAAACAAACTTTACTTACTCTTCAGCAGAATTCTGGATATAATCTTCGGAGTTATTGGCCTGGGATTCTGTTTCATCCTTTTGCCTTTTCTTTTTATTGGGAATCTTATAGCTAATCCAGGTCCCTTATTGTACTACCAAACAAGGGTAGGACGTAATGGAGAGCACTTCAAGCTCTATAAATTCCGAAGTATGGTCAAAAATGCAGAACAAAATGGCGCTCAGTTTGCTAAAATAAAAGATGGTCGTGTTACAAAATTTGGCCGATACCTAAGAAGATCAAGAATTGATGAAATGCCTCAATATATTAATGTTGTAAAGGGAGAAATGAGCCTAATTGGACCTCGCCCGGAACGTCCGGAATTTGTGAAAAGTCTTGCCGAAAATCTTCCTTTTTACGAAGTTCGCCATCTTGTAAAACCGGGAATTACCGGTTGGGCCCAAGTAAATGCCCGCTATGGTTGCAGTGAAGAGGATTCTTTGGACAAGTTACAATACGATCTTTACTATATAAAACACCGAAGTCTTTTTTTGGATATTGCTATCATCATTAAAACCCTTAGCACGATTGTATTTTTCCGGGGTCAATAGGACCCGATTTTTTTATATGGACTTCCTATTTCTTTTCTTCCAAATTTCCATCTAATATATTTTTTATCGGATTTTATCCACTAATGGACCCATAATCAGATGTTGGGGCAAACTTTATGATTTGGAAAGGATTATTTTGAATATTTTTGGATTCATTTTTTTTTCAAAACCTCAAACCTATTTACAATGATTAAAAATTCCTTACTTGTTATTTGTTTATTTCTTTTTTCCACGGCGTTTGTCACGGCCCAGACGGAGAAGGAGAGAGCACAAATAATCAGTCACTACGATCTTACAAAACTAAAGCAACTGGAGCATGAGTTCGAAAAGACTTTTTTGGCCGAACGTGCGGAAGCGCTTCTGATGGCTAAGAAATTTGGATGGCCAGAAGAAATAAAAGATGCCGAAGGGGGAATAGCCATATTGGTTGGCATATTTGCTGATGGCTCTCCCAAATATTACCAAACGCACAATCGCGGTGCTGGAAAAACTACTCGTGCTGATAGAGTTCAAACAGGAGGGAGTGCCGGGCTGGATCTCAATGGCGAAAATATGATTGCCGGCGTATGGGATGGCGGAAAAGTTCGAGCTTCCCATATTTTATTGGAAAACCGTGTTACCCAACAGGATAACGCAAGTTCTTTTAGCGATCACGCCACGCATGTTTCCGGAACTATGATTGGTACAGGAGATGTTCAGTCTGGTCTGGCTAAAGGAATGGCTCCGGAAGCCACCTTATTGGCTTATGATTTTATGAACGATGAAGCCGAAATGACCGCAGCCGCGGCTACCGGACTGCTGATTTCCAACCATTCCTATGGTCTTAGAATAGAAAATCTACCTGTATGGCGAATTGGTTATTACGATGACAGTGCACGCAGATTGGACAATATCGCTTTTAATGCCCCGTATTATCTTCCTGTTACCTCTGCCGGTAACGACAGGCAATCTGGAATGAATCCAGGAAAGGGCGGATATGATTATTTGACAGATAAAGCCGTTTCAAAAAACTCCATCGTGAGTGCCGCTGTGTATGAAGTTGCCAATTATACTAACCCGTCAAATGTGGTTATGTCCAGCTTTAGCAGCTGGGGTCCAACTGATGATGGAAGGATTAAACCCGATCTTTCTGGAAAAGGAGTTAATACGTTTTCCTCAACCTCCATCTCAAATACAAGCTTTGGGAATATGAGCGGAACTTCCATGTCCAGCCCAAATCTTGCGGGGAGCCTTATTTTGTTGCAACAGTATTATAATCAAATTAACGGCTCCTATATGCTGAGCTCCACCTTAAGAGGTCTTGCGTTACATACCGCCGATGAGGCCGGGAATTTTCCGGGACCGGATTATCGATTTGGCTGGGGATTGATGAATACTGAAAGAGCTGCTGAAGTAATCAATGGTAATGGAACAAATTCCGTTATTATCGAAGAAACATTGGCCCAAGATGAGGTATATACTTTTTCGGTAAAAGCAGACGGACTTAATGATCTTATGGCTTCCATAACCTGGACGGATCCAGCTGGCACCAGTCCGCAATATGGATTGGTGGATAACCGAACTCCTATGCTTGTAAACGATCTTGATCTGAGGATCTCAAAAGATGGTGGCGATACCTTTTATCCTTGGAAACTTAACCCAGAAACACCGAATGCAAGGGCTACAAAAGGAGATAATTCCGTAGATAATATTGAAAAGATTGAAATTGCCGAGGCAAGTGGAGAATATATCATTAGAGTATCCCACAAAAACAACCTGAGAGGAGGTTCCCAGGTTTTTTCCTTGATTGTTACCGGAATTGAACGTGAGGATTTTGCCGTAAGTACACACCAGGGTTTTCAAAAATTCTGCCCAGCGGAATCTGCCAACGCCACCTATAATATCGATTTGGATTTCAAAGATGGTTTTACCGATACAGTTAATTTCACCATAGCCAATGCACCTGCGGGAGTAAATGCTTCCATAGCTCCCAGTACTTTAAACAGTGATGGAACGGTAACACTTTTGCTGCAAAACATAAATGCACTAGCCCCTGGCGATTACCAGTTAAAAGTTACGGCTACTGGAACTACACAGGCCGTAAATGTATATCCTATCCTTCATATCACCGACCCTTCGCTTGAAGGGGTTGTTCTTACCAGTCCCGAGGATCTATCGGATAACCAACCTGTGATTGTCGATTTTGTTTGGGAGGATCAAGGGGTAGATGCCGAGGAATATGATTTTCAATTGGCACTCGATGCCGATTTCACGAATTTGGTACAAAATGTAACGGTAGTTGAAAGTCAGATCTCAGTTATAAATTTACTCAATGACACCCAATACTTCTGGAAAGTGAGAGCTAAAAATAGTTGTGGTACTGGAGAATACAGCGATGTATTCACTTTTACTACTACCGAAGCTTTGAACGTGGAGCAGAACCAAATTGAAGGTTTGGTAATCTACCCAAACCCTGCCATTTCAATTCTGAATATTGAAGCGGATGATGTTATGGATTCAGTGGAAATTGTAAATGTTCTTGGACAAACTTTGTTGTCCAAGAAAACTGAAGTTAATAGAGCGGTCTTAAATATCAGTAGTTTAAGTTCCGGTAATTATTTTATTAAAATAACCTCTGCAAATAAAGCAACGGTAAAACAATTTGTAAAAAAATAAATTATTTCCTAAAGGAAAAAAGCCCTACAGGATACCATATTCTGTGGGGCTTTTTGTTTTAACAAGGGTAGGGAAGATCCTAAACTGTTAACCGCCTTGATCGCGGGATTTTGATGTAACTTATTGATTACTCAACATTTTCCTTATTTCTGAAATATCTGAAAAGAAATAAATAGCGCACAGCTAAAGCAATCAATACTGGAATAAGGGTTACGGCGAATATTTGTACTCCCGTTATCCAATGGATCAATAATAGAACCAACAAAGAGATAAGTAGAAAGGTATATTTTTTAAGATGGGCGCTCCTGCGCGAAATGGAATAAACAAAAAACAATGAAATGGGAAAGGCCCACAGCATATTATAATTGTAAGCAGTGGCAGTATGATCTGTAGCAAACCAAAGAAGCACTAAAAAAACTCCTAATACGCCGGTGAGAAGGAACAGGAACGCATCCAAATATACGTTTCGCGTATGCTTGCGGTAATCTTTATAAGTCACGAATAATATCAATAGGGAAAACAGCCCCAAAACAAAAAACGGTGACAACAAAAAGTCAGTTCGTTGCTGGACAGGGATATTCTTAAACACAAGTTTTGATTTTTTTACGAGTGGCTCTGTGCCATTTTCTCTATGGATTAACGCATGCTCCGCCCCTTTGTAGATATAATCGGGTAAAAATTGGTATTCAATTGGTTGTGCTTTTCTATCGATTACCGCTCCTAAAGCCACATCAATACCTAAACTTCCCCAACTGTTGTCCTGGAGATTTTGCTGGATTAATTCCCTGAAAGTAAGCTCTTCTTGGATATAATCCTCAGTGTATTCCAGCTTATCTTTGAGAACATAAATAAGTACGTCCCGGATTTTGGTAGCACAATTGTCATAAAAGAAATCATATTTGTACTTCTTGTTCTGGGGCAAAGCATTGTTCCATAAAAAATCGGAAACAGCTTGCTTCTCCAAATGAGTCAAATTCAAGACTTGCTCTTTTACCCATCGGTTTTCATCAATATAGCGTTGGAGAAAGGGTTGGTAATAATCTACCCGTAATTCATACAGCAACTTTCCTTGGGCGAACTTTGTATAAAAGTTTGGCGTGTCAAAATCATAGACCCCATAATTGAACGCCACATCAACGCCACTTAGGGAATCCTTTATCCTATAGGCACTATGTCCAAATTTATCGTAAAGTTCCGAACCTGGCCCAATGGTTATAATGCTTATTTCGGCAGCAGGGGAAAGGGAACCAAATTGGGCCTGGATGATCCCGCTAAAAAGAAGGAAGAGTAATAACAAATATTTTTTCAACACAACTACAAGGTTTTCAATTAAGCTGCAAATTTAAACCTAATAATAGATTTTGGTACGGAGTGCAGGTTTTTACTTTTTAAAGGAAGGATATTCTTGTTTTTTTTAGCGAAATTGAATAGGATGGATGAATTTATCTAAAAATATCCCAATCCAGTTTTAAGGAGAAAACATTGGAATACAGAGCAACACTTTGGTCCCCAATATCCGTAAGGGCGTAATCCACGTGAATTCCTTTGTATTTAAAACCAACACCAATATTGGGCTGGAAGGTTATAGAATCCGTATTATCCAATTGTAGTGAATTTTGGAAATTCCCTATTCCTGCACGGACATAAACCATTTCAATATATCCAAACTCCAAGCCAAGGGATGGAGTAATACTGGCAAAGGAAGTGGAAATCAAATCGTTGGTTTCCGCAAATCTGAAATTAAGATCCACTTCTGCGAGAAGGGTATAGTCATAATTAAAGTTGAATTTCCGTGCCATCCCCAATTGTAATTTTGGAATGGTAATTTCGGTGGTTTCAGGCAGTTCCTGATTTTGACCATCCACCGCACCTTTTATTTCGGCAAACTTTTCTTCGTTAATGCTCCATGCGTTAAAAGTGGTTGTTATATCGCGGGCCATTAGCCCGAACATCCATTTATCATTTTGGAATTGCACAGCGGCATCCAAACCAAAACCCCACGAGGAGGCAAAATCACCTATCACGCGACGGATTACTTTTGCATTTACCCCATAATTAAATCCGTCCAATGGTAATTTCCGGGCATAGGAAAAAGTAAATCCGTAATCGGCAGTAGAAAAAAGACTGATGCGATTATAATCAATATTTCCCTGCTCATCAATCAATCGTGTAGTATTCAAAATATCATCAACGCCAAAACGTATCACCGAAATACCAACAGCACTTTCTTCGTCCAAAGGCATGGCAAAAGCAGCATAATCGTAATTGGCGATGTTCGCAAAGTAGGAAGCGTGCATCAGGGAAAGCTGTTTATCCTTTAAGTTAACCAATCCTGCGGGGTTCCAATAACCCGAATTTACATCTGATGATGAGGCCACAACGGCATTGCTCATCCCAAATGCTGCCGCATCAACCCCAATGTTCATGAATTCGTTTGAATACTTGCGTACGGTCTGGGCCTGGAGAACAGTGGAAAGTAGTAGGAAAATAAGGAAATGGTGCTTTCTCAATATTAATAATTTGGACAAATATCTTACTATTTTGTAGAATAGTAAACTTTAAATTTGTTTACATATTGTGTTTTGATAGCTTTCGTGGGAAATACTTTGTTATTTTTACAGAATCTTTTTTGAATGAGATTATTATTGGTTTACCAATTCCCATTTCCAAAATATCTCTTTAGGAAAGTTTGAAAAAATCTCAATTCATTCATGAAAAAACATATACCCAATATTATTACTTCCCTCAATATCCTTTGTGGAAGTATAGCTGTTCTATTCGCAGTTTCAGAAAATCTAATATTGGCGGCTGTTTTTGTTTTTCTGGGGATTTTCTTTGATTTCTTTGATGGCCTAGCCGCCCGAATGCTCAAAGCACAAAGCGAAATTGGCCTGCAATTGGATTCGCTGGCCGATATGATTACAAGTGGGCTGGTCCCAGGAATTGTGATGTTCCAGCTTCTTAATTTGGCCTTTTTGGATCATATGCAAACGCTTACCGATGTATTCTCCACACAGGGTTGGAATGTTGGCGTCGTTAATTACCTGCCCCTGTTGGGACTTCTCATCGTAGTAGCCTCTGGGTATAGGTTAGCAAAATTTAATGTGGACACACGCCAGACTACTGGCTTTATAGGTTTGCCAACCCCGGCAAATACCTTGCTGATACTCAGTTTGCCATTGATCTTGGAATATCAATATTCGGAAATCGCAGTGCTTTTGATTTTGAATCCTTGGTTTTTAATAGGCCTAACCTTAATAAGCTGTATTCTTCTTAATGCCGAAATACCCTTATTCGCCTTAAAATTTAAAACTTGGGATTTTAAGAGTAATGCCGTGCGCTATTTATTTCTCGGGATCTCCGCCTTGCTCTTGGTAACAATAAAGTTTTTGGCGATACCTATCATTATTTTACTCTATATCCTGTTTTCACTTTTTTGGAAAGTTTCGAAACAGTAAAAGCAAAAATGGAATCTTTCGCGAATATGAAATTGAAATTAGAATTCCAATCTCTTTTTTCTAAGCTCAAAATTTTGACCCAAATACACTTTTCGAACCATCTCATCGGTAGCCAAATCTTCTGGTATCCCATGTTTTAAGATACTGCCTTCAAACATCAAATAGGTGCGGTCCGTAATGGCCAAAGTTTCCTGAACGTTATGGTCGGTAATAAGAATGCCGATGTTCTTGTTTTTTAATTGGGCAACAATACGCTGTATATCTTCCACTGCCACAGGATCTACACCGGCAAAAGGTTCGTCCAATAATATAAAATGGGGATCTGTAGCCAATGCACGGGCAATTTCAGTTCGCCGTCGCTCCCCACCGCTCAAAAGATCTCCACGGCTTTTGCGGATATGGCCCAATCCGAATTCCTCGATCAACTGTTCCATTTTTTCCCGTTGTACCTTTTTGGAATGTTTGGTGAGTTGAAGTACACTAAGGATATTGTCCTCCACGCTTAGTTTTCTAAATACGGATGCTTCCTGGGCCAGGTAGCCAATTCCGTGCTGGGCGCGTTTGTACATGGGATATTTGGTAACTTCGGTGCCTTCCAAATAAATTTTGCCGCCATTTGGTTTTATCAATCCTACAATCATATAAAACGAAGTAGTTTTTCCCGCACCGTTAGGTCCTAAAAGACCTACAATCTCTCCTTGGTTAACTTCCACGGTAATGCCCTTGACCACCTTTCGGCCTTTGTAGGATTTCATTAGATTTTCGGCTTTTAACTTCATTTCGTCTGTTTAATGGTTCAATGCAGCTGGCATTCTACGGCGCTATTTTTTCTTCTCAATCTAAACCCGTACGAATATATCAAATATTATTTCTTGCATCCAAAGCTTCCCAGTATTCAAAAGCCCTTCGCAAATGAGGAATTACGATAGTTCCCCCAATCAATAGGGAAATGCTCATTCCTTCCACTACTTCCTCCCTGGAAAGCCCTAGTTTGTGGCATTCTTCCAAATGGTAACGCACACAATCGTCGCATCTTAGCACCAACGAATTTCCAAGACCTAAAAGCTCCTTGGTTTTCTTGCTTAGCACCCCTTCCATATAGGCATTGGTGTCCAAATTAAAAATACGCTTAATGATCTTGTTGTTTTCATCAAGCATTTTTTCGTTCATCTTTGACCGATAGGCGTTGAATTCCTCTACAATATTATCCGACATTTTTTGCTTCCTGTTTTTTTTCGTTTTTAATGACAATTTTGGAAATATAGATACTGACTTCGTATAAAATCAAAATGGGAATTGCCACAATAATCTGTGAAGCCACATCGGGAGGAGTAATTACTGCCGAAACGGTCAAAACGATTATCAAGGCAAATTTCCTGTATTTTCTAAGGATTTCGGGTGTCACTAATCCTATTTTGGTCAGAATATAAATGATGATGGGAAGTTCAAATATTATACCACTTGCCAATACAGAAGTCCGAACCAAGGAGATATAGCTGTCCAAATCAAATTGGTTTATAACTTCCTCACTTACTTTATAACTTCCCAAAAAGTTTATGGAAAGGGGAGTGATTATATAATATCCGAACAAAACGCCCAAAAAGAAAAGGATAGATGCAACTATAATAAATCCTCTACTGGTCTGGCGTTCTTTTTCCTTAAGTCCGGGGCTTATAAAGCGCCAGAATTCGAATAATATATAGGGAAAGGCTATAATAACACCGGCATAAATAGAAGTCCACATATGTGCCGAGAATTGACCGCCCATTGTCCGGCTCTGAATACTAAAGGGCATCTCCTGAAAACAAAAAGAATCCATTCCAAGATAGCGGGAAGCGCTGCAAAAAAGACGATACGTAGCAAAGTCTGCCCTGCTAGGTCCAAAAATGAGTACGTCAAATATAAATCCCTTAAAGATAAAAGCTACTATCCCTACAATTACTACAGCTAGGGTAGAGCGTATTAGGTGCCATCGGAGTTCTTCCAAATGGTCCAGAAACGACATTTCTTTTTCGGGAGAATTTTTCTTTTTCATTAAATTATGCCCTCCTTGGTAAGATTATGGATATGAACCACACCACTATATTCCCCTTTATCCTCTGCCAGGATTTGGGTTATCCCATAGGAATCCATCATCTCCATAGCTTCCACCGCCATCGCGTTGTTGGCAATGCGCTTTGGGTTTTTGGTCATAATGTCCTTTGCGGTAAGTCCTGCGAAATTATCCGTCCGGCTTAACATTCTACGTAGATCACCATCGGTGATAATACCAACAATCTGTCCATTTTCCACTACGGCAGTAACACCCAACATTTTCTCAGAGATTTCAATGATTACTTTTTTAAGATCCGTATCCGGACTTACTTCGGGTTTGGCATTTAGAGCGGTGAGATTGCTAACCCGAAGGTAAAGTTTTTTGCCCAAAGACCCTCCCGGATGGAAGCGGGCAAAGTCGCCACTGGAAAATCCATGCAAATCCAGTAGACACATGGCCAAAGCGTCGCCAATGACCAACTGGGCTGTTGTACTTGTAGTAGGGGCCAGGTTGTTGGGGCATGCTTCTTTTTCCACATAAGCGTTGAGCACAAAATCTGCCTGCTGGCCTAAAAACGAATCCCGGTTGCCCGTAATTGCAATTACTTTGTTCCCTCGGGATTTAATCAAAGGAACCAAAACCTTTATCTCCGGAGTATTGCCGCTTTTTGAAATGCAGATTACGGTGTCTTCTTCTTGGATAGTTCCCAGATCGCCGTGAATAGCGTCTGCCGCGTGCATAAATATGGAAGGCGTTCCGGTGGAGTTTAAAGTAGCTACTATTTTTGTGGCGATATTGGCACTTTTACCAATTCCAGTAATGATTACCCTGCCTTTGGAATTAAAAATATACTCCGTGGCGCCTGCAAATTCATCATCCACTAAATGCGCAAGATTTGCAATAGCCTTGCTCTCAGTTTCAATAGTATTTTTAGCAATCGAAATTATTCGTTGATGTTTATCCAAAATTTTAGTGCTTTCTATAGTTTGTACTGCTTAGGAAATTAGTATATTTAAATTTGAATTTAATCTTTAAAATATAGAGAACGGGTTGACGTTCTAAATAATATAACCCAAATACATTAAGGTTGCAAAATTACAATTGTTCTTACTCAAAACAATATAATGCAACCCTTAATCCTAATTAAAATAACGTAAATTAAAAACACAGTGGCAGAAAATGATCTTTATGCGTCCTTAAAAAAACATTTCGGTTTTAGTCGATTTAAGGGATTGCAGGAAGAAGTGATAAAAAGCATTTTAGCAGGACACAACACTTTTGTTGTAATGCCTACAGGTGGTGGAAAATCTTTGTGCTATCAACTCCCCGCCCTAATGCAAGATGGAACTTCGATCGTGGTTTCCCCCTTGATTGCCCTAATGAAAAATCAAGTTGATGCTTTGCGAGCACTATCCTCTGAAGAAGGGATTGCGCACGTGCTCAACTCTTCTTTGAACAAAACGGAAATCAAGAGGGTAAAGAGTGATATTGAGAATGGTATAACAAAGTTGTTATATGTCGCTCCGGAATCGCTTACAAAAGATGAGTATGTTGAATTTCTTCAAAATCAAAAAATTTCCTTTTTGGCAATTGATGAAGCCCATTGCATTAGTGAATGGGGTCATGATTTTCGGCCCGAATATCGAAATTTAAAGAGTATTATTCAGCGCATCGGCGACAATATTCCCATTATTGGCCTAACAGCAACGGCAACCCCCAAGGTGCAGGAAGATATTCTAAAAAACCTTGGTATGCCCGATGCCAATACCTTTAAAGCCTCGTTTAATAGGCCCAATCTTTATTATGAAATACGGCCGAAAACCAAAAATATCGATTCCGATATTATTCGTTTTGTAAAACAGAACCAAGGCAAAAGTGGGATTATTTACTGTTTAAGCCGAAAAAGGGTGGAGGCCCTCGCCCAGACCTTACAGGTAAATGGGATCAAAGCCGTTCCCTATCATGCGGGGTTGGACAGTAAAACCCGGGTAAAGCATCAGGATATGTTCCTGATGGAAGATACCGATGTAGTGGTAGCAACCATCGCCTTTGGGATGGGTATAGACAAGCCCGATGTCCGATTTGTGATCCATAACGATATTCCTAAGTCCATTGAAAGCTATTACCAGGAAACCGGACGCGCAGGTCGGGATGGGGGCGAAGGCCATTGCTTGGCTTTTTATAGCTACAAGGATGTTGAAAAGTTGGAAAAATTTATGAGCGGTAAACCGGTTGCTGAGCAGGAAATAGGTCATGCCCTATTACAGGAAGTAGTGGCCTATGCCGAGACTTCCATCTCAAGACGAAAATTTATCCTTCATTACTTTGGAGAGGAATTTGACAATAAAACGGGAGAAGGCGGAATGATGGACGATAATATGCGCCATCCGAAGAAAAAAATTGAAGCCCAGGCAGAAGTGGTTCAATTGCTGAAAGTGGTTCGCGATACCAATCAGAAATACAAGTCCAAAGAAATAGTAAATGTTATGGTAGGCAAGGTAAATGCCTTAATAAAATCCCACAGAACGGATTCGCAATCTTTTTTTGGATCCGGAACTGCGCACGAGGCATCCTATTGGACCGCACTGTTAAGGCAAGTATTGGTGGCGGGTTATCTAAAAAAGGATATCGAAACTTATGGCGTTATCCAATTGACGGAGAAGGGCAAAAATTTTATAGATAAGCCTACCTCCTTTATGATGACTGAAGACCATTCCTTTAAAGATGCCAATGATGATATTATCGTATCAGCAAACCAAGGCGCGGAAACTGCAGATGAGGAATTGTTTAAGCTTCTGAAAGCCGAGTTAAAGAAAGTGGCCCACCAGTTGGATCTTCCTCCTTTTGTGATATTCCAGGAACCATCCTTGGAAGATATGTCCTTGAAATATCCGGTAACTATGGATGAACTTGCCAATGTACATGGAGTAGGAGAGGGAAAAGCGAAAAAATATGGCAAGCCGTTCCTCAAGCTTATCCAGGATTATGTGGAGGAACACGATATAATCCGACCGGAGGATTTTGTTGTGAAGTCCACTGGAACCAATAGTTCCCTAAAGCTTTACATTATCCAAAATGTGGACCGAAAACTTTCCCTTCCTGATATTGCCGATGCAAAAGGTCTGGAAATGAGCGATTTTATTAGGGAAATGGAAGCAATCGTTTATAGTGGAACCAAATTGAACATTAATTACTGGATTGATGAAATTCTTGACGAAGATCAACAAGAAGAAATCCACGATTATTTTCTTGAGGCCAAAACAGATAAAATAGAAGAAGCGCTGGATGAATTTGATGGTGACTATGATGAAGAAGAACTTCGCCTGTACCGAATTAAATTTATAAGTGAAGTCGGAAATTAAGCTTTTAGATATATAGGAAGCAAATTCCTATCAATGGTTAAAAAAAGCGTTTAAGCAATTAATTGTTGAACGCTTTTTTTATGCGCTGTAAATTTCGTTTGCTGTCCCTATCCTTGATGGATTCCCGCTTATCGTATTCTTTTTTTCCACGGGCTAACGCTATTTCGATTTTTGCAAGCCCTTTTTCGTTGGTAAAAAGAACCAACGGAACAATGGTGAGTCCGGTGTTCTTGACCTCTTTTTCCAATTTCTTTAGCTCGCTCCGGTTTAAAAGTAATTTTCGTTCGCTTTTTGGATTATGGCTAAAGTGTGTAGCATGACTATATTCCTGGACAGTCATATTAATTACAAACAGTTCACTATTGCTGAATTCACAAAAGCTTTCGGCAATGGAGGCTTTGCCTTCCCGGATAGCTTTTATCTCCGTTCCCCGCAGAACAATACCTGCGGTGTATGTGCTGAGAATTTCGTATTCAAACCTTGCTCTTCTGTTTTTTATTCTAACACTTCTCTGTATGGCCATAAATGCAAAAATAGGAGAAAGAAAATGAATCTGGAACGGATTTTTAAAATGAGGAATAATTGTTATATGCAAATGTTGCTTCAGTGATCTTTAAATCCCTCTCAAATCAATAGAAATATTCTCAAGTGAACCTAACATCATTAAGCTCCGAAGAATTTAATCTTGGATCTTGCCTGTCTCTTGTCTCTTGCTTCTACTACTAAAAGAGAATCGCTCTATCATTATAATAAGACGCCCACTGATCTAGAATATAGAATAATAACACTAATTAAGAATGCTTGGCAAACTTATAACTAATTGCGTCCGGTTTTTAGGATTCCCTTACCAAAATGGGCACAAACAACTCGGTATCTTTACAATAGTAAAAATGAGATAAATTGTATTAACTAAAAACTAAAGTTATGAACGAAGATCAATTTAAAGGGAAATGGAATCAAGTAAAAGGTAAATTGAAGCAAAAATACGCCGATCTTACCGATGATGATTTGACATACGTAGAAGGTAAATCCGACGAGATGCTTGGTCGACTTCAAGAAAAAACCGGAAAGACCAAAGAACAATTAAAAGATGAGATCGATAAGTGGTAAATCCAAGTAATTGATTACATATTATTTTAAATCTGACTCCTCCAAAATCTGAATTTATTGGAATTTTGGAGGAGTTTTTGTTTTGGTCATTATTTCGATTGATAGGTTTGTAATCAAAATCGTGGTGTTAATGAATAAAATTTCTAAAAAAGATGGTAATTTAAATGCTATCTTTCAGTATTGTTTTATTAAAAGGGATATTAGCACATTTCCTATAATCTATTTTAATGTCGAATCTAGATTATACACTCTATGAAAAAAATTACTTTTCTTTTTCTATTCATTTGCACCCTAGGTTTTTCCCAGGTAAACAATTATCAGATTGGTGATACCATTGATGATTTTACCGTAACTGATATCCACGGAGTGGAGCACAACCTCTATTCCATTACGGCCCAAGGAAAATATGTTTGGCTGGACTTTTTCTTTGTGGATTGTGGCCCTTGTAGATCTACGGTAAAATACTTTAATGAGTTTTATGATAAATATGGATGTAATGCGGGAGAAGTTTATTGCCTTTCCATTAATCTCGGTAATGATAGCAATGATTATGTTGAATGGTATGAGGGTGAATTTGGGGGGCCTTTTAACCACGCCCAGCTGCCAGCGGAGAAGGTGGATGTGGTCCGGTTACCTCTAATTTTGGAATAAATGCCTTTCCTACCTTTTGCATGATAGGACCCGACAATACCCTTATGGCTAGGGATATTTGGCCCGTAAGTTCGGTTCAAAGTTTTGAAAATTCCTTTCCCGCAGGGTTTGAGCCACAGGTAATAGAATGTTCATTAGGAGTGGCACAACAAGAAGTTTCTGATTTTATCGCATATCAGGATAGGAGTGGAGCCATTAATATAGAATTACCAATGCAAATAAATAGTGAAATCGCCATTTTCAACACATTGGGGCAACAGGTTTTTCTCAATGGGTATTCTGATAAAAATATCATTATAAACGCAGCTTTGGCGCAAGGTATCTATCTAATCAAAATTCAGGTAGGGAATAGTTCTGTAACCAAAAGATTGGCAATAAAATAAAGTAATTGGCCGCTTTATAAAGTAGAGGCCGTTATGGATTCCTTCCTTTCTATTTAAATGAATAGAAAAGTGGATTTATAACGGCTTCCTTCTTTAAAAAAATTATAATACAAGAACAGCCCGAAATTTTTGATTTTCGGGCTGTTCTATATAAAAAAATAAACACTTATTCCACTAAATTTTCCTGGTTTCTAAATACTAAACTATCATTAAAACTGTCTAATAGAATAATGCTATCCGTGGTTATCTTTCCGGAAAGAATTTCTTTGGATAATTCGTTCAGCACTTCACGCTGGATCACCCTTTTAACTGGCCTTGCCCCAAACTGAGGATCGTAGCCTTTTTCGGAAAGATAATTTATCGCTTCGGGAGTAGCATCCAAAATAATATTTTGCTTTAAAAGCATTTTGGACACCCCCTTAAGTTGCAATTCCACGATTTTATGGATATCCGATTTGGACAATGGGGTAAACATTATTATATCGTCAATACGATTTAAGAATTCTGGACGAACCGTTTGTTTCAATAATGCAAGAACCTCTACTTTTGCGCCTTCCATTGCCGTGTGGGGGTCTTTAACCGATTCAAAGCGCTCTTGGATTATTTGGCTTCCCATATTACTGGTCATAATAATGATGGTGTTTTTGAAATCTGCCAAACGACCTTTATTGTCGGTCAATCTCCCTTCATCCAGAACTTGCAACAAAATGTTAAAGGTGTCTGGATGGGCTTTTTCAATTTCATCCAAGAGTACCACACTATACGGTTTACGTCTTACTGCTTCCGTAAGTTGACCTCCTTCGTCATAACCTACATACCCTGGAGGTGCCCCTATTAAACGGCTAACACTATGCCTTTCCTGGTATTCACTCATATCAATCCGGGTCATTGCGTTTTCATCATCAAACAGATATTCAGCCAATGCCTTTGCAAGCTCGGTTTTTCCCACTCCCGTAGTTCCAAGAAATAAAAAGCTGCCAATTGGTTTTTTTGCATCCTGCAAGCCTGCTCGGCTTCTGCGGATGGCATCACTTACCGCTTCTATGGCTTCATACTGCCCAACTACTCTTTTGTGCAAATGATCCTCAAGGGTCAACAATTTTTCCCTATCGCTCTGCAGCATTTTGGTTACGGGAATTCCTGTCCATTTCGCAACAACTTCGGCAATATCCTCACGGGTTACTTCTTCTTTTATCATAGAAGTGCCACTATCATTCTTGGCAAGATTGCTCTCCAAAATACTCAATTTCTCTTGCGCTTCTTTAATTTTTCCATATCGGAGTTCTGCCACTCTTCCAAAATCACCATCCCGTTCTGCCCGCTCGGCTTCTACTTTAAATTCCTCAATCTGGGTTTTTAAGTTCTGGACTTGATCTACAACCTCTTTTTCACTCTGCCATTTGGCATTAAGTTCATTGCGTTCTTCTTTTAAATTGGCAAGATCGGCATATAATCCTTTCAATTTGGTTTCGTCCTTTTCGCGTTTTATGGCCTCTACCTCGATTTCCAATTGCATAATCTTGCGGTCCAGAACATCTAGTTCCTCCGGCTTGCTATTGATTTCCATTCGCAGTTTAGAAGCCGCTTCATCCATTAAGTCAATGGCTTTATCGGGAAGAAACCGATTGGTGATATAGCGCTCGGATAATTCCACTGCTGCAATAATGGCTTCATCCTTGATCCTTACTTTATGGTGGGTTTCGTACTTTTCTTTTATTCCCCGCAAAATGGAAATTGCACTTTCGGTATCGGGTTCATCAACCATTACCTTTTGGAAACGACGTTCCAATGCCTTGTCTTTTTCGAAATACTTTTGATATTCATCCAAAGTAGTTGCACCAATCGCTCTCAATTCGCCGCGGGCCAAAGCAGGTTTCAATATATTGGCGGCGTCCATAGCACCCTGTCCACCTCCGGCTCCAACAAGAGTGTGGATTTCGTCAATAAATAAAACGATATCTCCTTCACTGGAAGTAACTTCCTTAATAACCGATTTTAGCCGTTCCTCAAATTCTCCTTTATATTTGGCTCCCGCAATCAAGGCTCCCATATCCAAGGAATAAATCTGTTTGGATCTCAGGTTTTCTGGAACATCCCCATCCACAATCCTGTGGGCTAGCCCCTCGGCGATTGCAGTTTTACCCGTTCCGGGTTCCCCCACAAGCATAGGATTGTTTTTGGTTCTACGGGATAGTATCTGCAGAATCCTTCTTATTTCTTCGTCCCTTCCAATTACAGGATCCAATTTTCCATCCTTTGCCAGCTGGTTCAGGTTTTTGGCGTATTTATTTAAGGAATTATAAGTTTCTTCCGCATTTTGCGAAGTAATCTTTTCGCCACCCCGAAGCTCTTGAATGGCAATTTTCATATCCTTTTCCGTAACTCCCTGGTCCTTTAAACTTTGTGCAATTGCACTTCGGGAATCCAAAATAGCGAGCAGTAAATGCTCAATAGAAACAAATTCATCCTCCATTTTTCTGGCAATAATGGAAGCTTTGTTCAAAGTTTCACTAGCTGTGCGGGAAAGCATTACCTCTCCACCAGATACTTTTGGAAAACTTTGAATTTGTTTATCGAGAATCTGCTTAAGAACAGGAATGTTTACATTCAATTTTTTAAGAAGAAACGGAACTGTGTTCTCATCCACCTCAAAAATTGCTTTCAGAATATGTTCGTTTTCAATTTGTTGCTGACCATTGCCCTGAGCAATCTGCTGAGCCCTCTCAATGGCCTCTTGGCTTTTAATAGTAAAATTATTGAAGTTCATATTGATATGTTGAAAGTTTTTAGTCTTTAGTTTTACCCTAGCAGAGACCAGGGTATCAAAAATGGTATTGTATCCGACTCAATGCAAAATCAGCGCCATCGTAAAGTTAAGACAAAATGTCCGCCGAAATGTTGGGATTAACAGACATTATGACGGTGTTAACATGGGAATATTTGACCATCTATATAATGCAATTTTTATCTTAAACCTGTAGTTTTATAAAAAATATCAATAGTGTCCGGTAAGAACATTACAAAGTTCCGTTGGGTCAATGATAATGGCTGTTTGGATTCTTTTTATTAAGTAATAGCTTGCTATTCAATAGTGAAAGGGAATGCTAATCAATTTAACGTAATTATCAGGCTAGTAAGGAGAGTAATGTTTCTTTACGTATTTCAGGGAAGCGATCATCTAAGTCGGACACGGCTAAAAAAATATAATTATGGGTTTTTTCGATAAATTTAAAGGGAGTGGTTCTAGTTCCGAGGAAGAGTTCAGCCAGGTGCCGTGGGTTGTCCTAGGTTCAATGGACCAATTGGATACAATCACTGAAGAATCAAAGGACAAGGTGGTGGCAATCTTTAAGCATTCCACACGGTGTGGCATCAGTAGAGGAGTTCTGAAAAATTTTGAAAAAACATATATGTTTGAGAAGGATGAAGTAAAATTATATTTTCTCGACCTACTGGCTCATAGATCCATTTCCAATGAGATTGCAACACGCTTTAAAGTGCCTCATGAAAGTCCACAGTTTATAATTCTCAAAGATGGTTCAGTGGTACATCACGAATCCCATAGTTTTATCGATGCACTGACTTTAAAGGATTTTATTTAAAAAACTGTTCGGAAAATAAATTAAAATAAGGGATGATCCATTAAAATCGTCCTGAACCTTTCTTTTATATTCGTTCCTGCATCAATTACCATTTGTTCATTATTAGGAAAAGGGACAAAACGATTGGATGCAATATTCTTATCCTCTAAAGTGAGAGTCCGCTCATCTCCACGAAAAGTGGCGAAAATATTCTTGAAAATAAATTCCGTAGATAAGGGGAATTGGTCCAATTTTCTTTGTCGCTCCAAGTCCCTAAAAATCACTGTGCCGCCCACAAATACTTCCTTTTCCTGAACAGTGGCAATAACTGTGGCCATTACCTCCTTTATTCGATCTATTCTGATGGGGTTTCCCAAACTGTCCTTAACAATATTTCCTCTTCGGTCACGCTTATATTCATAACCATCCTTAATTGTTTCTTTTCGTGTATATTGTTTTTCTGAAATGCGCTCAGGCGAAAGTTGTATGGTTTGGAAATTAAGATCTATCCCAAAACCATATCGAATCCCATTTTCACGGCGACTGTGGTATTCCGTCCAAAAATCGTTCAGATTATAAGTATTGAAATCCAATAGATCCTCTTCCAGCCGCCGAGGAATTATTTGGTTGCTGTGGTTGTTAATGGATACCAACACAAAATCGGTACCTTGGAAATGTGCTTCGTCCTTAAGTTGATTAACATCTTTATAATTTGGCTGCACCTCATCGAGTTCACAAAGTACATTGTAGGCACTTCTAAAATCCATTTTGATATTTCGCTGCAAGTAATACTTTGCCTCTTGATAAAGGTACTTTACATAAGCTCCTTTGGCTTCGGCAATATCTGTGCTATAATCGGAGAAAACAAAATTGGCCTTTCGGCCCATTTCTTTACTGTAAAGGGGCAATAGTGGTCGGATTAATTCCTGTCGTGATTCCAGGTCCAAGTAGGTATAGTAAATCTCCTTAGCGTTGGCGGGATTGTTCTCTCTTTTTAAACGGGAAAGCTGTCGATTGTTAGCTTCTTTGGCCTTGAGGAATGCTTCTTCCAGAATTCGGATATGAGGATCATATTCTTTAGCGGTTTTATCCTTTTTGAGTTTTTTTACCGCTAATGATATGGCCTGATCATAATTGCCGCTGGAAACCAATTTCTGGGTTCGCCTTACACTGTTGCAAGAAATCAAAAATATGGTAAGCAATAAGGCTGTGTATACTGTCTTCATAACAATTTAGATTGGTTGTGAGGACTAAAATACAATAGTGGTGCCAATTTATGGGCAATGTTTTTCGGGAATGAAAATATGATAGTAGGAGCCGCACCGAGGTCTGTAAACCATCGGTGCAGCCGGTAAAATCCTATTGGTTAATATCTATGGGAGGAAGCAATTTAGCCTTACATTCGCCAAAACCAATGCGCACTTCATCGTTTTCACAATATCCTTTCAAGGTTACGGTGTCATTGTCATTGATAAATTTCCGTTCCGTACCGTCAGATAGTTTAAGAGGTTTTTCCCCACGCCAAGTCAATTCCAGCATAGATCCAAAAGAATCGGGTGACTCTCCGGAAATGGTGCCACTGCCCATCATATCGCCACTGTTGACATTACAGCCATTGATGGTATGATGTGCCAATTGTTGGCTCATATTCCAATACATATATTTGAAGTTGGAGGAACTTATCTTGTTTTCCTCCCCATCCTCGGGGGTGATATATACTTCCAAATGGACATCAAAACTCTTTTTTCCTTCATATTGTAGATAGGGAAGTTGCTCCACTTCGGGTTTTGGCCCTTCGACCCTAAATGGCTCTAGGGCATCCAGAGTTACAATCCATGGCGAAATGGAGGAAGCAAAACTTTTTCCCAAGAAAGGTCCCAACGGCACATATTCCCATTTTTGGATATCGCGTGCACTCCAATCATTGAACAGCACTAATCCGAAAATATATTCTTCGGCTTCATTTACAGGGATTGGTTCGCCCAAAACATTGGCGTCTGTTGTAATAAAAGCCATTTCCAGTTCAAAATCCAACATTTTGGAAGGTCCAAAAATGGGTTCTGTTTCCCCGTTTGGCAAAATTTGGCCCCACGGCCTGCGGATGTTTATACCACTTGGCACGATAGATGAGCTTCTTCCATGATATCCTACCGGTATATGAAGCCAGTTAGGCATTAGGGCATTTTCCTTCCCACGGAACATTATACCCACATTGGTGGCGTGTTCCTTGCTTGAATAAAAATCGGTATAATCCCCCACTTGAACCGGAAGTTGCATTTCCACCTCCTCCACGGTAAAGAGGATGTGGCTTCTATGATCCTTATTGTCCCGCAAAGTTGGATTTTCCTTATCAAAAATATCGGCTATGCGATCGCGGACCAGTCGCCAGGTCTTTCTACCGTCACTGATAAAATCATTTAAAGTATCTTGTAGGAATATATCATCCGTAAGATCTATACCTTTAAAATATCCCAATTGATGCAGAGCCCCCAAGTCAATGGCGTAATCCCCAATGCGCGTACCAATGGTAACGATGTCATCACGGGTGAGGAAGACACCGAATGGAATATTTTGGATAGGGAAATCGGTATCTGGGGAGGTATCCAACCAGGTTTTTCTATTTGGATTATTGGCGGTAATAGGCATATCAATGTAAATTTAAGGCTTGTGAATATAACGGTCTGAAAATTTCCCGACGCATCGGGATTTAGAGGTGGAATCCCCTTTCAAACGCTATATTTAGTGCTGTTTTGTTAGTAAGAATCTAGGTCAAATATATATATTTCATGATAGTTACCGAATGTAATTAGTATTTTTGGAATTAATTAACTTTTATAAAAATTATGCAACGCGACAAAGAAATTTTTGAATTGATTGAAGAGGAAAGAGACCGTCAAATCAATGGTCTGGAATTGATAGCCTCAGAGAATTTTGTAAGCGATCAAGTAATGGAAGCTGCAGGTTCGGTTTTGACCAATAAATATGCCGAGGGTTATCCCGGAAAACGATATTATGGCGGATGCGAAATTGTGGATCAAGTGGAACAGATTGCCATTGATAGAGCTAAGGCACTTTTTGGGGCTGAATACGCCAATGTGCAACCACATAGTGGATCTCAAGCCAATACCGCAGTATTTGCAGCCTGCTTGAACCCAGGTGATACATTCCTTGGTTTTGATCTTTCCCACGGCGGACATTTAACCCATGGTTCTCCCGTAAATTTTTCCGGAAAACTGTACAATCCCATCTTCTACGGAGTGGTAAAGGAAACTGGCTTAATAGATTATGATGCCATGGAAGAGATAGCATTGCGCGAAAAACCAAAAATGATTCTTGCTGGAGCTTCGGCTTATTCCAGGGAAATAGACTATAAGCGGTTCCGTGAGGTTGCCGATAAAATCGGTGCCATCCTTTTTGCTGATATCGCACACCCTGCAGGCTTGATAGCCAAAGGAATTTTGGGCGATCCACTTCCCCATTGTCATGTGGTAACCACGACTACCCATAAAACCCTACGTGGTCCACGCGGAGGAATGATCTTGATGGGTAAGGATTTTGACAACCCATTCGGAATTAAACTGAAAAATGGATCACCACGCAAAATGAGCAGTCTTTTGGATAGCGGAATTTTCCCGGGCAATCAAGGAGGCCCTTTGGAACATATTATCGCCGCAAAAGCGATTGCATTTGGCGAAGCGCTTTCCGACGATTTTCTACATTATATGGTGCAGGTTAAAAAAAATGCGGCCTATATGGCCAAACTTTTTGTTGATAAGGGATATGATGTTATTTCCGGCGGCACCGATAACCATATGATGTTGATCGATCTTAGAAATAAAAACATCTCGGGTAAAGAAGCGGAGGAAGCTCTAGGTAAGGCAGATATTACCGTTAACAAGAATATGGTTCCTTTTGATGACAAATCACCTTTTGTTACCAGCGGAATTAGGATTGGAACCGCAGCAGTTACCACCCGTGGAATGGTAGAAAAGGATATGGAGAAAATTGTTGAATTAATTGACAGTGCCCTAACAAATCACGATAATGACGAAATGCTGGAAAGCATTGCCGATAAAGTAAATGAATTGGTATTTGATCTTCCTCTTTTTAAAGAGTAATTTTATTTGAAAGTTGCAAATGTGTCCTTGGATATACTTTTTTTTGACAAGGACACTTTTTCGGGTTAATAACGAATCCATGTTATGATCGAAACGGAAAGGCTAAAACTCACCTATTTTACGCTTGATGAAGCCCCTTTTGTATTTAAGCTGATGAACAGCGATGGATGGTTGCGCAATATTGGCGACAGAAAAATAAGAACCATTGAGGATGCCCGTAATTATATCGCGGTTAATTATTTTGGGACTTATGAAAAATTTGGATATGGTCCATTCTTGGTTTCTTTAAAGGAAACGGGTGTTCCTATTGGCTCCGCCGGACTTTATAAGCGCGATGATTTGGATTATCCCGATATTGGCTTTGTTTTCCTACCCGAATTTTGGAACAAGGGTTATGCCTACGAAGCAGCAAGTGCCATTCTTCAATATGGGCTTTCCCAGTTACACTTAAAAATTATTACCGGGATTACTCTGCCAGATAACTTTTCATCTATTAAGCTGCTCCAAAAATTGGGTCTTTCCGAGCGAGGCAAGTATATTTATAAAGATAAGAATGGGGAAACTCTGTTGCTGTTTTCCAATGAATAAAAAATTATGATTGATATGGGTAGGCCTCTTTTATTACTTCATGGCGCTTTGGGCAGTAAAGATCAGTTTGTGAAATTGCAAGCTATGCTTTCCGCCTCACGAAAAGTATATACTCTGGACTTTGAGGGTCATGGAGGTGCAAAACCCATAAGGGATTTCTCCATTGATCATTTTGGCGAAAACGTTCGCTCGTTCTGCGATCGCGAAAATTTGGAAACAGTGGATATCTTCGGATTTAGTATGGGTGGTTATGTAGGGCTCTATCTCGCATTGCACCATCCCTCAAGAGTTGGTAAAATTATTACATTGGGAACCAAATTTGACTGGAACTCAAATTTCGCTTCTCAGGAAATCCAGAAGCTAAATCCTTATAAAATAAAGGAAAAGGTTCCTGCTTTTGCCAAAGGACTAAGCATATTACATGGCGACGAAAATTGGGAAAATGTGGTTTTAAAGACGGCAAAAATGATGGAAGAACTGGGAAGTAATCCATCGTTAACGAAAAATGATTTTAGAAGAATACAAAATCCAACTTTGATATGTCTGGGAGAATTGGATAGCATGTCAACCGTTGAAGAATCAAAAGATGTCGCTGACTGGCTGCAGAACGGATCTTTTAAATTGATTGAGAATTTAAAGCATCCCATAGAATCAGCCCCTGTTGAAAAACTAGTACAGTTAATAGAATCTTATTTTTAATAATACTCATAAAAGCTCTTAAGCCATAGGATAGATAACTCTTATTAGATCTTCTAGTCTTTCGGCTTACATCTTAACTTAGTTCCACACGAGTAAACATTACTAATTAAATCGATTTTTAAATGATTACAGAAACAGATAAAAAATATATAAAAAGGGCCATTGAACTTTCCCAAAAAGGAATGGATAAAAATGCAGGTGGACCATTTGGAGCACTGGTTGTGAAAAATGGGGAAGTAATAGCCGAGGGGTACAATCAAGTTACTTCCAGTAACGACCCCACAGCTCATGCCGAGGTTGTAGCAATTCGCGAAGCCTGTAAAAAATTGGATTCGTTCCAACTCGAAGACTGTGTGATTTATACTTCTTGCGAGCCTTGCCCAATGTGCTTGGGTGCCATTTATTGGGCACGTGCCAAAGCGGTTTATTACGCCTGCACCAAACAAGATGCTGCCGAAGTTGGCTTTGATGACCAATTCATTTACGATGAAATTGAAACTAGGATCGAGGATCGGAATATTAAATTCATTAATCTTAATAGGGAAGAAGGGAAGCAGGTTTTCAAAAATTGGGAGAAAAAAGAAGGTCGCACGGATTATTGATTTTCATTCCAAATTCTAATATATTATTCTCAGAAATAAATATTTCTGAATTCTGTTTGATCAGAATAACTGGTGCTAAAAATATTTTTATTAAGAGGTGCCTTGCTGTTATACTGAAATTTAAAAACCAGGAAATAAGCTTAATTCAACTATTATGAAGAATGACTTATGTCTTAGCGAAGCGGTCTTAAATCCAAGTCGGACAGAATTAATTCCGAGACAAAAAATAGTTTGAAATTTATTAAAGCAGAATATAATAAACACAAAGAAGCTGTCTAAAAACTAGATTTTGTCGGTTTGCCAGGTTGAATGCAGTCGAAACCTTATTGATTATAAGGAACAACAGTTCTCGACGGCGCTCGAACAGACACATTGAATCAGTTTTGAGACAGCTCTTTTTATTGGTATGTTGTTGTATATGCTTAGATTTTCGGAAAGCGATTTGGATCCGCTTCGTTCATAATGGAATAAACCGTTTCAAAAATATCATCTGCAGAAGGCTTGCTGAAATAATCGCCATCGGTTCCATAAGGAGGCCGATGGGCTCGAGCGGTGAGTGTCTGCGGTTTGCTATCCAAATATCTATATCCGCCTTGGTCTTCAACAATATTATTAAGGATGTAAGAAGAAGCTCCTCCTGGAACATCTTCGTCAATTACCAATAATCTGTTTGTCTTTGCTACACTTTCAACCATTTTATGGTCAAGGTCCAAAGGCAAGAGCGATTGTACATCGATGATTTCTACATCTATCCCAACTTCCTGAAGTTCTTTAGCTGCATCTTCTACAACACGGATAGTGCTGCCATAGGAAACAAGAGTAATGTCCTTACCTTCTTTAATGGTTTCCACCACTCCAATTGGAGTTCTGAAGTCTCCAAGATTGTTCGGCATTTTTTCTTTTAAACGATATCCGTTTAAGCATTCAATTACAAGGGCGGGCTCATCAGTTTCCAAAAGTGTATTATAAAAACCGGCTGCCTTGGTCATATTTCGCGGTACCAAGATGTACATTCCTCTCAACAAATGAATCAATCCACCCATAGGAGAACCGCTGTGCCAAATTCCTTCTAGGCGGTGGCCGCGGGTACGCACTATCAATGGCGCTTTTTGCGTACCGTTGGTTCGGTAGCGCACAGTTGCCAAATCATCGCTCATTATTTGCAGGCAATACAACACATAATCCAGATATTGGATTTCGGCAATTGGCCTAAGGCCGCGCAATGCCATTCCTATGCCCTGACCTAATATGGTGGCCTCTCTAATTCCAGAATCTGCAATCCTTAATTTTCCGTATTTTTCCTGAAGTCCTTCCAGTCCTTGGTTCACATCCCCAATTTCCCCAGTGTCCTCACCAAAAATAAGCGTGTCTGGATGGGTTTTGAAAATAGCATCAAAGTTGTCGCGAAGAACCAATCGGGCATCAACATCTTCGGCGTCATCTGCATAAGTAGGCAACACTTCTTTTATTGTTTTGGCATTTTCTGTTGCTTCCGAATAAAGGTGTGCACTGTATTTTGGTTGGATAATTTCAAAATAATTGTCTATCCAGTCCTTTAATTGTTTCTTCTCCGGAGACTCTTCGCGGGTAACATATCTCAGCGCTTTTCGGGCGGCAGCTATAATATCCTTGCGCAGGGGTTCTTTATCCGATGCAAGACTGTTTTTTATTTCTTCAATTTTATTTTTGTTGGAACTGGCCTCGGCTAAATTGCCAAGTAAAAGCACTGCCTCTTCCTGTTCTTTCTTTTGAGGAGCCACAAAAGCCTCCCAAGCCGCTTTTTTCCCATCACGCACCTGCTTCTTGATTTCTTTTTCAATTTCAGAAAGTTGTTCTTCGGAGGCGATTTCGTGGCTTATCATCCACTCGCGCATTTTCTTGTTGCAGTCATTGGCCATTTCCCAATCAAGACGTTCGCGGTTTTTATAACGTTCGTGGGAACCGCTGGTACTGTGGCCTTGCGGCTGGGTCAATTCCTGAACGTGGATGATTACCGGTACGTGCTCTTCGCGTGCAATCTCGCCGGCACGGGTGTAAACTTCCACCAGCTCTGGATAATCCCATCCTTTTACACGGATTATCTCAAAACCTTTTTCGTTTTCATTACGTTGGAATCCTTTCAGGATTTCCGAAATATTTTCTTTTGTTGTTTGGTATTTAGCGTGGACGGAAATTCCATATTCATCGTCCCAGATACTTGTAACCATTGGAACCTGTAACACGCCGGCGGCATTTATGGTTTCCCAAAAAAGACCCTCACTGGTACTGGCATTTCCAATTGTGCCCCAAGCCACCTCATTTCCATTGATTGAAAAATTGGTCTGGTCTATTCCCTTAACGTTGCGAAATATCTTGGAAGCTTGTGCCAATCCTAAAAGACGGGGCATTTGACCTGCAGTAGGGGAAATATCCGAACTGCTATTTTTTTGCGCAGTAAGGTTTTTCCAGCTGCCATCCTCGTTGATACTATGGGTGGCAAAGTGTCCGCCCATTTGCCGTCCTGCGCTCATAGGATCCGCATTGATATCTGTATGGGCGTAAAGCCCGGCAAAAAACTGTTCTATGGTCAATTTGCCGATCGCCATCATAAAGGTTTGGTCCCTATAATAGCCACTGCGCCAATCTCCATTTTTAAATGCCTTGGCCCACGCCAATTGAGGTACTTCCTTGCCGTCGCCAAAAATTCCGAACTTTGCCTTTCCGGTCAATACTTCCCTACGGCCCAAAAGACTACATTCCCTACTGGTTACGGCAATTTTGTAATCATTAAGAACGGATTCCTTAAAGTCGTTAAAGGAAATTTCGGTATTGGCATTCGCCTCTGGATCTGTCTGCATTATCTGTTTTTTAGAATTTTACAAAAATAGTTAAAAGGAGCGTGTTTCGCAATGTTTGATTTAAACAAAACCATCCTTAGTATAGGGAAGATAACATTTCTGTTTTCTGGATTCCCTATTACTTTTTCTTTGGTATCCATTTCAATATCACCAATCGCAACAGGAGAATAAAGGGGAATCCATGTAAAAAGACATCAACCCAATCCATTGGTTTCATTCCCACGGCACCCCCGGCAATCCACTTTAGTTTTCCCCATATATGAGGTTCTGGGAAAAATGGGGCAAGACCTAAAGTTAAACAGAGCAAGAGTATAATTCTCCAATTATTCAGTAAATCCATTTTTTATTAATGTCAAGATATTGGGTTTGAAAAAAATTCTACTAATACCATTTGCGAGTAAAAAGACCAAATAGGGTTTTGGGGACAAGGGTGACAATAAACCTGATTTTCTGATCATAATTGGGCATTCCCGGTTCAAATCCTAAATTGGAATAAACAGGGAAATAAAGTTCAAAATAATCTGCAACCAAACTTACCCTAATGCCACTGTCAAAAACTGCATGTGTTCCTTGATCGTAATTGTGAACAAGACCTACATCGCCATAGGCGTAGATCCATTTCCAAATATTGGTGTTTGCATTGATGGTGGTTATCCAACTATTGGCAAAAGCCGGCTTTAGCTTTGATTTAAAACCGCCTTCGGCAATAATCAATTGCTGGCTAAAAAGGCCGCTGCTTTCGCTCCTGCCGTAATAATCATAATCAAACATATAGTCATTTGAGCGATCAAGAGCGAAGCTGAAAAAATCCGAATTCTTTTTGGAATCGTTAAACAGGAAAATACCTCCAAAAAATCGAAGGTTAAGTTGGCGATTGTTCAAAAATAATTTTCGGTATTCAATGTTGGTGGAAATCTTGCTGAATTTGTCCGAAATTTGATAATCCACCGCAGTGCGGAAATAATTTATAAGATTGGGATTGGAATATACATATTGTATATTGAACACATTATAGTTTGGATCCTGCTTTGTATCCGCGGGATTTTGGTCCCGATACAAATGGACGTTCCGGAGATTCAGAAACTGTTTTCTATTGTTCCTTAAATCAGGATTGCGAAATGAAAAAGTGATATAAGGAGAAAATCTTTTGTAGAAAAGCCCTTTGTTATAGGAATGGTATTGACCCGAAAATCCATACCGGATGGCATATAGATTTCCTTCATCCATATCCTCGGTATAGCTAATGGAAGCACTTCCTACAAGTGTTCTGGATTTTGAGGCAAACTGAGGAGCCAGACTGTAATTTAAAGCCCGTGGTAAAAGTGTATGGTTGTTTAGCCTTACTCCGGTGGAAACCCCATCATAAAGATTGTACTGAAAAATGGGCATAAAAAAGATCTGTGAATATCTGGGATCTTCCATGTCCTGGAAAAGCCGGAATTGTATTGGTTTATTGAAAATTCCATTTACGGATTTATAATTGTTTCTCAGATTGTATTCGGGAATTACACTTTCATAATTTAACGCTAATTTCCGAATTCCCTCTGCAGGCACTGTTATGGTGGAAATGCTGTCGATGGGGGTAGTCCACCTTTTATAGACTACCTCACCTTTATTAAGACCATACAATGAAACAGGAAGTTGGCTTTGTCTTTTGTTTTTGATGAAGACTTTTAAGGAATCACCGATTTTCTCAACCTTTTTTATTTTAAAATCAATCGTGTTCCGGGTGTCCACAAAATCCTCGAAGAACCAATTTACAGGTAATGTTGTATTATTTGCTAGCACATTCTCAAAATTGCCTGAATTTGAGGTCTTTAATCGATATTCCGAATAATATTCCTTTATACTTTTTTCCAAAACGGAATCGCCCAAATAATCATTCAAGTACTTTAGCCCGCTTCCACCATAATAACCATTGGCGATGCTTTCATTGAATTTCAAAAGGGAATCCTTTGGCACCGTTAAAGCCTGATGGATATTGTTCCGTGCCATATTCTGGTACAATAGGGAATATTGGTCATTGAATTCCAGTTCCGAAATGTGTGCCCATTTAATTATCCACCAATCGCTCAAGTTTCCGATTATTTTCATATTCGGATAAAAAGTGTTCGCATATTCCATCATCAAATACACCTGCAAGGCATCCTGAAGCCAATAATCCTTACGTGGATTTAAAATGAGGGTATTTTTGATATAATTGCGGGAAATGATTTTAAGTTGTTCCATATCCTGTTCAAAACCATCAGGAAAAGGGCTGATAAAACTGGGCAATTGATTAAGTCCATACACCGGGTTGTTTTTGTAATCTGCCTCGCTTACCAACATTTTGTCAAATGGATAGGCTCCAAGTCTAGAATCCAGAAAATGTACAATTCTATCGGTAGTGAGCGCTTTCACTAAAGGGTTTACTCGCTTGTTTTTTATATTGGACACCAAAATTAGTTTGTCCGTTTCCACCACTTCAAATTCAGGATTCTTTTCAATATAAATATCCGCGCTTATTCGATCCTCACCAAAAATTTGGGTGGCTTTTAAACCGTTTCCAAGTTGTGATGTGGATACTAAATCAAGGTCGGAATTGAGTGAATAATTGGAAGGATACTTGATTTTTATAGAAAATTCCGAAGGTGTAAGGTAAAGGTCATCCAAATTTTTGTTACTGTATATTTGCCAATCTCCATCATATACCGCAGGAGAAATATACCAATACCGAAGTTTGAAGTCATTATTTTTGGTAACACCAAACCGCGTAAAGCGGTCGCTGGGCAACTTTATTGAATACTCTAGGTTAAAAGTATAATTGGCTCCCGGAACCAATGGTAAATGTGGAATGATTTTGAGGACATCTACTTGCGCGCTGCGTTGCCATTGCAGGGGGGAATTGAGTGAATCGTAAACTTTATGCAAATCCGTTCTTCCCCGCTCACTGTCTTTTTCAAAATGAAATGAACTGTCATAGTTTTCCGCAAATCGCTTGGCGAGCGGAGTGGTTTTTGAAGAAAAACTATTTGCCCAATCGAGCAGATAAATCTCATTAAGGATATCCTGGGAGCCGTTATGAAATGTTATTTTCTGTTTTATGTAGAGCGTGCCATTTTCGGCATCCAGGTTGGCGTCAATAGAAATAACCTGTTGCGCCCTCAATTGGGAGACACAACATAAAAATATGACGAGAAATGCGGTTCTAAAAATCAAGAAGACTTGAGGAATTTTAAGGGAGCCGAATTTTTAAAATCCGACTTCAAGTAATAAAAGCCATCCGAAAGTTGGCTGATGTCGATGGATATATATTGTTGGTTTTGAGAACGATGTTCCAATAGCTTTTGGCCTACCAAATTATAAAGTTCAAAATTTGCGTCTTTTTTAAAATTTGGGTTCAAACGGATATTTAAAACATTTTTCACCAAAGTAGCCTCTAAGGTTAATGCTTTTTCAGGTTCATATTTTGGGGTATTCAGCACAATTTCCTTCTCTGTTTCCAAATCCATTACTATGGGCAAATGGTCACTCATATTATAAAGATGGTTCCGCAGCGTTTGGTCAAAATTGCCATTGCAATCGGGACTATTAATACTATTGTCGAAGCAATTTCCGTTGTTTCCAAAAGATTTATAAGTACCGGGAAGATATCTCAATTTTGGATCGGTACGCATGTTTTCCGAAATTAGAATAAAGTCGAACCGGTCATCCAATCCCCCTCCAGCGCCGGCTCCAAATGGACCTGAGCTAATGCGTGTACTTTGGGAATGGATATCCTGAAAATCGGGATTATCATGCCAGTTTCCCGGCCGGTCCACGGGATCGGCCATTACGATATTGTTTTCAGGATCCATTAACTCCTGGTAGGCGGGTTCTGTATGAGTATAAAAATTTAAATCTCCCGCAAAAAATACGTAGGAATTAGGATCTAAACTTGCCAATCTATCAGTGAAGGCCTGTGCCATTTCCAACCTAAGTTGTCTGTTTGCAGAACCGGTGCTGGATTTTAAATGTGCGACAAATACATTAAAGAATATAGGATCCAATTCCTGGTCGGCGGTGCTAAGTTTTAATTTGTAATAATTGATATCACGTACCGATGTGGGAATGACCTCCCAGCTTTCCAATGACAATATGTTTTTTCGGTAAAAAATTAATTGTTGATGATCCGGATCACCCGATTGGCTTGGCGCAAAAGGCGCCATATTATATTCCTGACCGTTCCCGTTTAGCGAAATATCCAAAATAACGTTGGCTCCATATTCACTTTGAAGTTCACAGACCATAAATATATCCGGTTGATATTCACCAAGAATTGCCTGAAGAATATACGGACGGGTTTGCGGATAAGCTGAGGGAAAATCCAATAGATTGTAAACCATGGTTTTTATGGTTCCTTGGGCGTTGGCCGTTAGGAAAAGCAAAAAAATGGTTAACTGCAGTATATTCTTCATCAGCTTCATTATCACTAATTTTAAAAATTCGGACTCAGGTTATATTCATTATAAAAATCATTTAAAATATCAAGGACCTCATCTTCGGTGTCCACCAAATGTACTAAGTCCAAATCTTCGGGATTCACATTATTATTCGCAGTCAATAATGTATCCTTAATCCATTCAAATAATCCTTTCCAGAATTCGGTGCCTACGAGGATCAATGGGAATTTCTCAATTTTGTGCGTCTGGATAAGCGTTAGCGCTTCGAAAAATTCGTCCAAGGTGCCAAACCCACCCGGCATTACCACAAAACCTTGCGAGTATTTAACAAACATAACCTTCCGGACAAAAAAGTAATCAAAATCAATGCTCTTGTCACTATCAATATAAGGGTTGTCATGCTGTTCAAAAGGTAAGGTAATATTCAATCCAACCGAGGTTCCACCGGCTAAATGTGCACCTTTATTACCAGCTTCCATAATTCCTGGTCCACCTCCGGTAATTACGCCATATCCGTTTTCGGTAATTTTTTTCGCTATGGATTCGGCCAATTTGTAATATTTGTGATCTGGACGTGTACGCGCGGAACCAAAAATGGATACGCAAGGGCCAATACGGCTCATCTTTTCATATCCGTTTACAAATTCTCCCATAATCTTGAATATGGCCCATGAATCATTGTTTTTTACCGCATTCCAATTTTTTGGTATTTGTTCGTCTCTCATTATACTCAATTCGTTCTTATAATATTGGATTATCCAAAATAGATCTTGGATATTTTTTTCATATTTACCCAGTTGGATTCCTACTCTCAATGGGATAAATTTAATTTGTTAAACCATAAAATCGACAGTAAGATAAAAACTTATCACATAAAACCACTTGGGGTGGTTTTGGTGTTCTTATTCTTTATCTGAGGAATGGTTTGGTGCAAGATAGTGAAATTTCGAGCCTCTGTAGTGTTTAGCCCACTTGCAATTCCTTCTTTAAGAAGCGTGCGGTGAAACTCTTTTTGTTTTCGGCTATTTCTTCCGGTGTGCCCAGGGCTACCACTTTCCCGCCATTCCTTCCACCTTCGGGACCAATGTCTATTATATAATCCATAGTTTTTATTACATCCAGATTGTGTTCAATAATAAGAACCGTATTGCCTTTGTCAACCAATTTGTTCAGAACCAATAATAATACCCGGATATCCTCAAAATGAAGCCCAGTTGTTGGTTCGTCCAAAATATAAAAGGTTTTTCCCGTGTCCCGCTTAGAGAGTTCCGTGGCCAGTTTGATACGCTGTGCTTCCCCTCCCGATAGGGTAGTGGATTGCTGGCCTAGGGTAATATATCCTAAGCCAACGTCCTTAATGGTCTTGATCTTGCGATAAATTTTGGGAATGTTCTCAAAAAAATCCGATGCCTCGTTAATGGTCATTTTGAGAACGTCATAAATGGATTTTCCTTTATATCTAATTTCCAGGGTTTCGCGGTTAAAACGTTTTCCTTGACAGGTTTCGCATTCCACATACACATCGGGCAAAAAGTTCATTTCTATAACTCTTAGCCCCGCGCCTTTACAAGTTTCACATCTTCCTCCCGCAACGTTAAAACTGAATCGCCCAGGTTTATACCCACGAATCAATGCTTCTGGGGTTTTTGCGAAAAGGTTTCTGATTTCCGAAAATACTCCAGTGTAAGTTGCTGGATTGCTTCTTGGCGTGCGACCGATGGGTGATTGATCAATGTTTATTACTTTATCAATATGCTCAAGACCTTCAATCTTTTTATAAGGCATGGGCTTTTTAACCCCATTGAAAAAATGGGCATTTAAAATGGGGTATAGGGTCTCATTTATAAGCGTGGATTTACCACTTCCAGAAACCCCGGTTATCCCAATCATTTTTCCAAGAGGGAAATCCACCGAAACATTTTTAAGATTGTTGCCGGAAGCTCCTTTTAGAGTCAGCACGTGCCCGTTGCCTTCCCGGTGCTTTTCAGGGATTTCTATTTTTTTCCGACCATTTAGATAATCTGCGGTGAGGGTGTCTTCCTGTTTAATTTCCAAAGGTGTTCCGGCAGAAACAATTTGGCCACCATGTCTTCCCGCCGCTGGACCTATATCGATAACATAATCGGCACTTTCAATCATGTCCTTGTCGTGCTCCACTACCAAAACGGAATTGCCAATATCCCGCAAATGTTGCAGGGAATTTATCAATCGCTCATTATCCCTTTGATGTAGGCCAATGCTGGGCTCATCCAGGATATAAAGCACTCCCACCAATTGAGAACCAATTTGGGTAGCCAATCGGATACGCTGGGCCTCCCCTCCAGAAAGCGATTTGGAACCTCTGTCCAGAGCGAGATAGGTGAGTCCCACATCAATTAGAAATTGTAATCGCGACCGCACTTCTTTGATAATTTCAGAAGCTATTTTAAGTTGGGTTACAGACAGATTTTTTTCAAGATCAGCAAACCATTTGGCCAATTCCAGGATGTCCATATGGGCCAATTCCGCAATGTTTTTACCATTCACCTTAAAATAGAGCGATTCCTTCATCAAACGGGTACCATTGCATTCGGGACAAGGAATTTTGTCCATATATTCCTTTGCCCATCGTTTGAGGGATTTTGATTCGTCGGCCTCAAAAGTATTTTGAATAAAGGTGGCTACGCCCTCAAAGTCTATTTTGTAGCTTCTTGTAATCCCAAGCGCTTTCGAGGAAATGTCGAATTTTTCGTTGCCGCCATGGAAAATGATTTTTTTGGCCTCTTCTGGGATGCTCGCAAAGGAATCCGTCAATTTAAAATCAAAACGTTCGGCAATCAACTGGAGTTGTTTAAATACCCAGTTGTTCTTTTGTGGTCCGTGGGGAGCTAAGGCTCCTTGTTTAATGGAAAGCTTGGGATTGGGGACCAACTTCTGAAGATTGACTTCATAAAGTTTTCCAAGGCCCTTACATCGCGGGCACATTCCTTTTGGCGAGTTAAAGGAAAAATTGTTCGGTTCGGGATTGGGATAGGAAATTCCCGAGCTGGGACACATCAGGTTCCGGCTAAAATATCGGGCATCGCCACTTTCATTATCCAAAATAAGCAATACGTCGTCTCCGTGGTACATTGCTGTAGTGATGGTCTCCGTAAGTCGTTTGTCCAAATCGGGAGATTCCGCAATGCCCATTTCCGGAATTTTGAGACGATCGATAACAATTTCGATATCGTGGGTTTTATACCTATCCACCTTCATGCCGCTCACAATATCACGTACGGTTCCGTCAACACGCACTTTAAGGAAACCCTGTTTGGCAATCTGTTCAAAAAGTTCACGATAATGTCCCTTTCGCGAACGTACCACGGGAGCGAGAATGCTCACTTTTTTACCGGTAAAATCTTCCAAGATGAGGTTTTTGATCTGCTCATCATTATAGCTTACCATTTTTTCGCCGGTATTATAGCTATAAGCATCACTTGCCCGCGCATACAGCAACCGCAGAAAATCATATATCTCCGTAATAGTCCCCACGGTTGATCGGGGACTTTTACTGGTAGTTTTTTGCTCAATGGCGATAACGGGCGAAAGCCCTTCAATTTTATCCACATCCGGACGTTCCAGGCTCCCAAGAAATTGTCGGGCATAGGCAGAAAAAGTCTCAATGTATCTTCGCTGTCCTTCGGCATAAATGGTGTCAAAGGCCAAAGAGGATTTTCCACTGCCTGATAGTCCTGTAATTACAACCATTTGGTCCCGGGGAATGCGGACGTCTATGTTCTTTAAATTATGGACGCGCGCCCCCAATACTTCAATAAAATCCTCGTTTTTTGACATAGGGTGCAAAGGTACTTAATTGTACCGAAAATGAAGATGACAAGTTGTTTTGGATTTGTTAATTTTAGGTTGCTTCTCTCTGGCAACAAAATCAATAGAAGGTTACATCTACAAAGAATGGCTAATAATATTATATTTTAGTAGTGTCAGTAATTTTAAGTGATTACTCACTAAAAATCTTTTATAAAAAGTGGATTGATCAGAAGGAATTCTACAACAAACCTTTGAGATTTCTAATATCCCACGGCGGTATCATCACCACGTGAATCTGCTCCTCCCTGAAGTTGACCAGTGGGTAAATGAAGAATGGCATCAACCTTTCCTATGATGGGATCGGCTTGGGTATTTTTCGGATATCCTTTTTGTTCCAATTTTTTTATAAGGTCTTGTGGAAATCTGTTCTCTTCAAAACGGATATTATCCGGATACCACTGATGGTGGAATCTTGGGGCATCCACCGCTTCCTGCATATCCATTTGAAATTCATAAACGTTGAGAATCGTCTGTACCACCGAGGTTATAATAGTCGAACCTCCCGGAGTCCCGACCACCATCCATAATTTTCCATCCCTTTCAACAATGGTTGGCGTCATGGAACTAAGCATTCGTTTTTGTGGAGCTATGGAATTGGCCTTTCCTCCAATTAATCCATACACATTTGGCTCATTTGGTTTGGCGCTAAAATCGTCCATTTCATTGTTCAGAAAAAAACCGAGATCGTCCACGTATAATTTAGACCCATACTCCGAATTTAAGGTAGTGGTAACCGCAACGGCATTCCCGAATTTATCGACAATAGAGTAATGTGTGGTCTGTGAACTTTCGTATCCCGCAATAATTCCGGGATCTATTTGGGACGAGGGAGTGGCTTTGTCAAAAGAAAAGGTGGACATCCGTTTGGCAAGATAGGAATCCGAAATAAGGGAATCTATAGGAATTTCAGTAAAATCCGGATCACCTAGATAATAACTCCGATCCGCATAAGCCCTTCGTTCTGCTTCAGTAAGTACTTGAAGGTATTTTTCACTATTGTGACCATATTCAGAAAGCGGAAAGGGTTCCACCATTTTTAGAATTTGCGCCAAACATATTCCTCCGCTGGAGGGAGGTGGCATGGATATGATTTTTAAATCCTTATATTTAAAAACAATGGGCTCCCGCCATCTCGCATCATACGCCTGAAGATCTTCAAGAGACATAATACCATTTTTGCTTTTTACAAATTCGACAAGTTTTTTCCCCGTTTCCCCTCCATAAAACTCAGAACGGCCATTTTGAACAATCCTTTGCAATGTTTTTGCTAAAGCCGCATTCTTCAGCGTGTCTCCTTCTTTGTAGGTTTGAGTGTAGATGGATTTTTGATCGTTAGTTTTTTCAATTACAGGTCCAAATTTCTTTAATCTTTCCGCCTGTTGTTCGGTGATTACATAGCCTTTTTCGGCAAGTTCTATTACAGGTTTTAAGATAATTTCGATGGGTAGACTTCCAAATTTTTCATGTACTGCAAATATTCCTGCAATTGTTCCCGGAACCCCCACGGCCAGGGCTCCCACCGTGCTTTTTTCGGGAATAAAATTTCCTTTGTCGTCCAAATACATTTTTTCAGAAGCTGCCAAGGGAGCTTTTTCCCGATAATCCAAGCTGCCTATTTCCCCATATTCCGTACGGTAAACCATGAAACCACCACCTCCGAGATTCCCCGCATATGGATAACATACCGCAAGGGCCATTTCGGTGGCTATCATGGCATCAAATGCATTGCCGCCCATCTTTAAAATTTCTGTTCCTATTTGCGAGGCCTCTTTTCGGGCGGAAACAATCATAGCGCTATCGGCAATAACGGGTGGTTTTGTTTCCACCTTGGCTACTTCAGCAAAAGGCTCGGTAGGTTTTTTATTTTCCTGACAGGAAAATAAAATGAAAAGGATAAAAAATAGGTTGGAAAATTTCATAGTTCGTCCAATTTAGTTCTGCAAAAAACGCGGAGTTCTTCAAAAAATGAGGTGAATTCCTGTTCAAATTCATCATAATATCGCTCCAGATCCATCACGGCCTGGTCCATTTGTACGGCATTTTTTGTTCTAATATTCATTTGCGCCAGTATTCTCCCGATGCCTTCCACTGTGGCATAGTTTACTAACCAATTGTCCGCAATCATATACGGCATCATACGTTGAATCCGCGCAGGTAGGGTGGTAAAATTTTTTCGTAGCAGGCTATAAAAATTTTGCACATAACTATCAAGTGGTTTGCTACAGTAATCCGCCCAGTTTTTGGCAAGGAAATGGTCGTAGAGGATATCCACGATCACGCCGCTGTAATGACCGTAATTTTTATGTAGCCGCGCTGTGCTTTGGTGCACTATGGGATGTGAATCCGTAAAGGTGTCAATTGCCCGATGTAGCACTATCCCATCGGAAATCCCCTTAGGATAGTTTAAATATCGATTGCCCTTAATGCCGTCGGCAATAAAGTTTCCGATAATAATATCCTCGTCTTCTCCGGAAAGATAAATATGGGCCAAAAAATTCATCATTTAAATATATGTATTTTTGGGCAGCAAAATTTGATTGCGTCTTCCTTTAAATTTTAAGTACTACATTTTCAATGTTTACGTTTTAGTATTTGGCTCCCACCAGGGCGAGTTGCCTTGGTTCGTGTATCTTTCCTCGCACAATCCGGATTGTGCCATTTTTAGGCCTATATTTCCCTTTCTCCAAATTTACTTTTTTACAAAACCTTCCCCATATTTGGGTCATCATTTGGATGCAAGTGCTTATCTTCGTAGGCACAATTTTTATAGCTCATATTTCATACACGTATTTGAGTTATATTTTTTAAAACTTAAAAACCGATTCAGAAAATGACACTTATAAAATCAATCTCCGGCATTCGAGGTACTATTGGTGGCAAGCCAGGCGAAAACCTAACTCCGATGGATGCTGTTAAATACGCCGCAGCTTATGCCACTTGGGTAAAACAACAGCGCAACAAAGAAAAATATAGAGTAGTAGTGGGCCGTGATGCCAGAATTTCCGGTGAAATGATTCAGCAGTTGGTAATGAACACTTTAGTGGGCATGGGCATAGAAGTTATTGATCTAGGACTTTCCACGACGCCGACGGTAGAAATTGCCGTACCGATGGAACACGCCGATGGTGGTATCATTCTTACCGCTAGCCATAATCCAAAGCAGTGGAATGCTTTAAAACTTCTTAATAACAAAGGGGAATTTGTAAGCGCTGCTGATGGTCAACAAATATTGGACTTTGCCGAAAGTGATTCCATGGAATTTTCAGAAGTGGACCATTTAGGTGAAATCCATAAAAATGATGCGTATATCGATATGCATATAGACGAAATTTTGAATTTGGATCTGGTAAATACCGATGCTATCAAGGCTTGCCGTTTTAAAGTGGTGGTAGATGCAGTAAACAGTACCGGGGGCATTGCCATTCCGTTACTTTTGCAGGCTTTGGGTGTAGAACCCATAAAACTATATTGCACTCCTAATGGCGAATTTCCGCATAATCCTGAACCATTAAAGGAGCATTTGGGCGATTTAATGGAGTTGGTGGTCAAAGAAAAGGCGGATTTCGGTATCGTAGTGGATCCCGATGTGGACCGACTGGCTTTCGTGGACGAAAACGGTGAAATGTTTGGAGAGGAATATACTTTGGTGGCCGTTGCGGATTATGTACTGCAGCACACACCAGGTAATACCGTTTCCAATATGTCTTCTTCACGGGCTTTACGCGACATTACCGAAAAGCACCATGGGAAATATACTCCCAGTGCAGTTGGCGAGGTGAACGTGGTAGAGAAAATGAAGGAAACGAAAGCGGTAATAGGCGGTGAAGGCAATGGGGGCATTATTTATCCCGAATTGCACTACGGACGGGATAGTCTTGTAGGTGTAGCGCTATTCCTAAGTTATTTGGCACAGGAAAAAATTTCCGTAAGCGAACTTAAAAAGAAATACACCGCTTATTTCATGAGCAAAAAGAAGATTGAATTAACTCCTCAATTGGATGTCGATGCACTTTTAGTGGCGATGGAAAAGAAATACGCCGATGAAAACGTCAACACTGTTGATGGAGTAAAGATCGATTTTGCCGAGAACTGGGTTCATCTTAGGAAATCCAATACCGAGCCCATTATTAGAATTTATACGGAGGCCAAATCCCAGGAAGAAGCAGATAACCTAGCGGATAGAATTATAGGTGAGATAAAAGAGATCGCCGGTATCTGATAAATTCCTATTGAAAATGATCCATCAAGTGCTGTCTTAAAAGATGTGTAAAACTTTTTCAAGTAACATCATTCCTATTCGATTTCTACATTGGAACAAAATGGATTTTAAGACAGTTACTTGGTGTATTCAAAGATGAAAATCAATCAAAGGTCCTTATTCCGATGTTTCCATCGCTTATGTGACCAAAGATAGTATTCGGGTTTCTCTCGGATTTGATTTTCCAGCGCATCAAAAAACATCCGTGTAATTTGATAATCAGGATATTCTTTAGGATAATCTGCCAATGTGCTAAAAGTAGCCGTATAATATCCTCGTTTTACTTTTTGAACTTTTAGGAATAAAACGGGAAAATTGAGTTTTTTCGCCAATTCTTCCGCACCGGTGAACATTGGTACATCAATCCCTAAAAAAGTGTCGTGGTATTTAAAATGCCCCATTTTGGGCGTTTGATCGCTAAGAAGATATGTTAAGGTAACTTCTCCTTTTTTATAGCTTCGGTAGAGGACACTTACTATTTTTTTATTGTTAACCGCCGTTGCCCCAAAACGTTCGCGGGTTTTTTTCACCAACGCATCCAGTTGAGGATTGACAATGGACTTATATACAGCATGCCCTTTATGATTGATGATTTTGTTTAAGATGCCGCTCCATTCCCAATTTCCATAATGTCCCGTCATTAATAGGACACTTTGATTGTTACGGTAATATTTTTCGGCAAATTCGGGATTCGTTACCCTAAATCGGGCTCGGATTTCTTTTTCCGAAATGGTAAAAACCTTAAGTGTTTCTACAATCATATCGCAAAAATGCCTGAAAAATCCCTTGGCAATTTTAATTCGCTCCTCAATTGATTTTTCGGGAAATACCAATTCCAAATTTTCCTTAACTACTTTTCTTCGGTAACCAATTACATAATACATCAAAAGGAACATTGCAGTTGATATAATATAAAGAATCCGCATAGGTAACTTGGATAGTAACCAAAGAAGGGGATATGTTAGAAAGTATAGGAATTTTTGCATAATGGATTTTGCAAAACTACTTAATTTTATAAATGCAACGAAGCTCGAACCGACAGATAATATCTTCAAGTATGAAAAGCTAAAGGATAATAATATTGAGGGTTTTTGCGGATATCAAAAAATTGGTGGATTAAGAGATGGATAAATCAAAAAGCACGTTAAGGAAGCACCGAAAATAATTTCTAATCCCTAAATTCGCAATTCACCTTCAGATTCCATAAACAATATGCAGATTCCACATCTTGTTACCATCGTCATTATAGTTGCCAACGTAATTATTTCGATGAAGGGATTTAATGATATCTCATTTTTTGACAAATATAAATTCAACATCGCCGGAATAAGAAGAGGGGAACAGGTACGCATGATTAGTGCAGCCTTTTTGCATGCCGATTTTTCCCATCTGCTTTTCAATATGCTTACCCTTTACTTTTTTGCCGATGTTGTTATACATCAGGTAGGCGTTGTGTTTTTTGTGATAATTTATATGGCCAGTTTACTGCTGGGCAATCTATTGTCTTTTTATTTCCATAAGGAGGAACCTCATTATAGTGCAATAGGGGCGAGTGGAGCTGTTATGGGAATTCTTTATTCGGCCATTCTCTTTTTCCCGAATATGTCTCTCTATATGTTCTTTATTCCCATACCTATTCCGGCGTGGCTTTTTGGGATGGCATATTTGTTGTATTCTATATACGGAATGAAAAACAGACTGGGTAATATTGGGCATGATGCCCACATTGGAGGAGCCATTGGCGGATATGTACTAACCTTGATTTTTGCACCGTACCTATTCCAAACTAGTTTGTGGATTGTTGTTTTGCTTGCCGTGCCGCTTATTGTTTTAATGGCGATGCACCGGTTAGGAAAACTGTAGCTATCTCAGACCGAATTTATTTTATGGCTTAAATTACAAGATCATTTGAAACCGGATTCTCATTAATTATTAAATAAATTAAACATTATATTTATGAAAATTTTCCAATCAATTTTAATTTTGGCCTTAGCCACCACCCCTATAATGGCACAAAACAATCAACATTCTACTATAGATGTTACAGGAGAAGGAATAGTAAGAGCAGTTCCCGATGAAGTTACTATCAACATCCGCGTTGAAAATACCGGAAAAAATACACGTGATCTTAAAAAACAAAATGATGCAACTATTAGTGAGGTGCTCAAGTTTCTAAAACAAATGAACATTCCTGAGAAGGATATACGAACAGAGTATATGAATCTCTCCAAAAACTACGATTACAACAGCAAGACCTATAGTTTTGCGGCTAATCAGGCCCTATCCGTTAAATTGAGGGATATGGCTAAATATGAGCAGGTGATGAATGGGTTATTGGATACAGGGATCAATAGAATAGACGGTGTGGAATTCTCTTCATCCAATAATGAAGCTCTGGAAAGCCAAGCTCGGAAAAAGGCCGTTCAAAATGCGCAAATGAAGGCCAAGGAATATGCTTCGGTGCTTGGCCAAACAGTTGGAAAAGCGTTGTCCATAAGTGAGGACAGAAATGTTTCTGGACCTCGACCTCTCTACAAGATGGCTACTATGGAAATGTCTGCGTCCGATTCACAGCCTGCTATTGCTCCAGGCGAACTTGAGATCAGGACAACCATAAACGTTACCTTTCTTATGGAAATGAATTAAAACCCTGTATGGAGACGTAAAAACTTCCTTACCATCGATATAAAAAAAACTGGAACAGGTAATTTAATTACCGGTTCCAGTTTTTTTGGTTTAGGGTTTAAATCTTGGCCTTATCTTTCTATTTATCTCCAAACAGACTTTTTATTTTGGCTTCCAAAGCGGCTCCTCGGAGGTTCTTGTCAATAATCACTCCGTTTTTATCCAATAAAAATGTGGCAGGTATTGACCTGATACTGTACTGTTGTGCAATGGGATCATTCCAAAATTGAAGGTTGGATATGTGATACCAGTCCATTCCGTCGTCCTCAATGGCTTTTAACCATTTTTCCTTTTCATCGGCCTTGTCCAATGAAACACTAATTATATTAAGTCCTTTATCGTGGTATTTTTTGTAAACGTTCACCACATTTGGATTTTCTATACGGCAAGGTCTGCACCAGGAGGCCCAAAAATCGATGATGGTATAGGTGCCGAGAGCCTCTGCAAGCGATAATTCTTTGCCCTCTGGAGTAGGGCCACTAAAATCAGGAGCTTTGGACCCTATCTCCGCCTTGCCCATACTTTCAAGTTTTGCTTTCAGTTCTTGGGTCATTTCTGAAGATTCCAATTGTGGATTCAAGCCTTTCAAATATTCTTTAGCCTCGGTTGGGGTCATTTCTTCACGGCTTACCATTTCGGCAACCAACATTATGGAAAAAAGAGATTTATCATTATCTGCCAAAAAGTTTTGCTTGTATTTCGCTTCTTCACCTCTCAAATTCAAATTGTCACTTTGGATTTTGGCGATAGCTTCCGCATCATTGGTTTGTTGTGCCTCCCGGAAAGCATCTATATTTTGCTGTTCTCTTTTATTGAATTCAGCCATTTTTGAAACATACTCACTATAAGCTTTGTTCTGTTTTCCACCTTCAACTCTCGACGCCTGCATGCTGTCCTTATATAGAGTTGCCTTTAAGTTCTCATTTTCGGGAAAATAAATAGCCGTTCCTACCGCTTCATCAGAACGAAGAAAATTTAAGTTTACCGCATCACTTTTTGGATAGGAAGCAGAAAATTTGCCATCCTTTACAATAAGGGTATCGATTACCTTAGGTTGTTTGTTCTCAAAAGTATGGACATATATTTTGGTGCCATCGGGAAACCCTATTGCTTCTCCTTCAAGAGTATAAGTATTTTTATCCTGCTGACAGGAAACTAAAGTAAGTGCTATTGTAAGGACCAATGCTAAAATCTGTCTCATAATAAGATGTTTAAACTTTGCGCAAAAATAAGGGAATATTCGAATATCGAGAACAGTGGTACGTTATTTGGTGAATTCTTAACATATTTAAAAGGGAGAACGCGTACATTTAATGTTTTAGGCGTTTCGTGGGAATAGAGTACTCTTGTAGTATGAAAATGAATGGTTTACAATTGTTGTCTTTTCCTTTAAATAAATACTTTCTATGGATAATTTGGAAAAACAAAATAGAGATTTTCCGTTAAAGATTAAAGTTGGATTTAAAAAAGTCTTTGATGCATACCGACAGCAACAAAAATCCGATTCCAGGGACAGCATCGGCGACGAAATCCTATGTTTGGAAAAAAAGTATCCCGAATTATCCTCCGGCTTTGAAAGTTGGGAAAAACTTGATGGTTATCAAGAGCAGGTAAACACTTTATTACAACCGTTATTTCCTCCTTTATTTAGCGATAACGAAATCAAATTTGCAACGGTACCTTTTCACGATGTTGTCCTTAAAAGTTCCTTATATTACCAAAAATTAATTGAGGCTGCTGGAAAAGGTTTTTATTCAGAGTTTAAAGATCTGGATGACAATACGTTCTACATCCTAGGTTGTAGCCTTATCCTTTCGCAATATTATGGCAGGAACCTCGATCTCGAAGACGGTTTTCATTGCAATATTCCCAATAAGAACGGTTTGATTCAAAATTACCGGGTTTTATACAATATCGATTTTGGGGAAATCACCAAGTCGTCTGAGGCTCCTAACTTGGATGAAAAGGATTTTGATGAACTTTTGGAAAGTTTTGGGGATATTTCCGTATGGAAGGAAAAATTTCCACCGCAAAGCTATGTTTTTAACGGGTTTGTGCTAGCGAGGCTTATTGACGTGACTACAGACTCGGCTATTTCAAATTTTAAGACCAACCTTTTGCGTTTTGAGCTAAACCGTGGTTTTGAGAATACGGAATTCACTGAAATTTTTCGCTCCATATTTAATTTGAAAGATTTAAAAATCGGATTTACGGATTATAATGAGGAAACGGAATCCTTTGAAAGGGTACTGTTTAAAGAGATAAATAGTTTTTTGCTGGACGGCGACAAGACCAAATTGAGCCGGGAGGCATTATGCAGTACTTCCCATTATACTTTGTTCAAACAAAATGAATATTATGTGATTACAGATGTAGCACGTTACCGCAAACTGTATCCAGATAATATTCTGTACAAGAAATTAATGCATCAAGGCATAAAAAGTGCCATTTTTGCCTCTATTATTGCTGGGGGGACGGTTATGGGGGTTATGGAACTTGTATCACCCAATAAAAATGACCTCAACACTATAAATGCCAACAAACTTAAGAACGTAATGCCGTTTTTGGTAGATTCGGTAGTGCGGGCCAAACGGAATCTTGAAAATGAACTGGAATTGATTGTTCAAGAGGAATGTACTTCCATACACAATAGCGTCCACTGGAAATTTAAAAAGGAAGCAAAGAGATACCTTGAATCCATAACGGACGGAAATCCTACTTTTTTTCGGGAAGTGGTTTTCCGCAATGTCCATCCTCTCTATGGCCAAGTTGATATAAAAGGCTCCTCCGAAGCTAGGAACGAGGCTACCCAAAAAGATCTTGCCGAACAGCTTTTGTCCGTTATGGAGGTGGTTAAAAAACTCCATGCTGCGGAACCCTTGGCGATTTTTGAACAAATGGAATTTGAGATAACGGGATTTCTCAATGAAATAAAAGAAAATCTTCAGGTTGATACGGAAAGAAAAATCGTGGGATTTTTAGCATCCGATGTTATTCCTTTTTTCAACCATTTGAGCAAAACCAGGGAAGAGCATCGAGAGTTGATCAACCAATATAATGGGCTTATTGACCAAAATACAGGCCTAATCTATAAACATAGAAGGGAATATGATGAATCCGTTATGCAGGCAAACAAAGTGCTTGCAGGGGTTTTGGATCGCGAACAAGTGCGGGCGCAACAGGCATTTCCGCATTACTTTGAACGATTTAAAACGGATGGGGTTGAACACAACCTCTATATAGGTGCGTCTATTACCAATAAAAAAGTTTATGACCCCATTTACCTCCGAAATCTGAAACTCTGGCAATTGCAGGTAATTTGGGAAATGGAAAATACTTATTTCCGACTAAAAGACCAATTGGCAGTTAAACTGGAAGTAGCTTCGCTAATATTGGCCTTTAATGGTTCATTGTCCCTTCGTTTCCGGATGGATGAAAAACGTTTTGATGTTGATGGCACCTATAACGCCAGATATGAAGTAGTCAAAAAACGTGTAGATAAGGCCCACATCAAAGGAAGTGACGAACGCATTACTCAACCGGGAAAATTGGTAATTGTTTACTCCCAAAAAGAAGATGAGGACGAATACAAGACTTATATAAAATTTCTGCAGTCCCGAAAATTGCTTGATAATGATATTGAAACCGTGGAGCTCGAAGATCTTCAGGGTGTAACAGGGCTCAAAGCCATACGGGTAAGCTTTTTATATTCGAAGAACAATAAAAAGTCAAAGGAATATTATACCTATGAAGATCTTATTTCAGAAATTCACCACTGAAGACTTCCTTTGAAATATTAGGAACGCTTCCTTAACAGTTTATCCTTGGAAGATAAACGCCGATTAATGGGACACTTACATTTCCATATAGAAAAAAGCGGCGAAAGCAATTAAGGATATTATGGTCCCAGCAACAAATATGGTATAGGTAATTCGTAAAATTCGATATTTCCTATCCAATACCTGTCCTAAGAAATAGAGATCTTTTGTGAGGGATTTATATACGTAGTCTCGATCCTTTAAAAGCTCATCTATGGCCCATTCAAACTCCTCCAACTTCATTTTATGAAAATTTCCAAAGAAGGTTAAGTTTACTTTTTTATCTGCCACATCCTCTTTGGTAAATTCCCCACGGGTAATATTGGGTCGCGTGGCCAGAACGGCAAGAATCATGGTCGTAGCGCTAAACAGAATAAAAATGGCAGTTGGAATTATCAAATAATTGTTGTTGTCCAGTTTGGAAATCAAATTGGATATAACCAATGATATAATAATTGCATTAACCGAAAGCATAATATTTGCTTTGGTATCGGCAATATCACTTAATTTTATATGGTTTCTTAAGGCAACACGATAAAAAGTTTGTATTCCCCGATCCGGACTTTCATTTTTGTATTTCGCTTTTAATTTGGCTTTTTGGTCCTCCCGATGGAATTTTTCTTTTTCCTTTTTTTGTTTTTCCAATAATTTGGAAAGATTTTCCTGTTTAACGGGCTGCCAGTTCCGCAAGGCATAATCTGTATAGAATTGATGCTTTTCCACTAATATTTTAATGTTTTCCTTTCGCCATTCCTCGGGTGTAAAGCTGTGCTTTTTCCGTAGCCTGAGTTCCTGCCGCAAAAATTCGCTGGACTCGTCAAAATAATCCTTGCCAAAATGGGAGGAATCGGCATCCCTTATAATTTTTTCCAGTTCTGTTTTTGGTTGGGTGTTCTCAAATTCGGTAGCGTAAATGCATTTTGTAACTCCATCAATAATCTCCTGGTCCACCTTATGGGATTCCAAAAATTCCTTAGCTATTTGCACGCTCTCCTCCTCATGGTTTTCTGGTGAAATTATATAGCCGGTATCGTGGAGCAAAGCAGCCAAACGCAGTACTGTGGCATCTTTAACATCAATTTGTGAATGTTCGATAATTTCATTTATACTTTTATAAACACGCTTGGAATGGGCGTAATTATGGTACACGAAAGAACTTGGAAGTTTGTCCGTAAACAGTTTTAAAATAAAATCATCCGCGACTTGGACTATATTCTCCATACGTTAGGCTTTGATGCTCCAAAGTAATAAAAAATTAAAGTGAAGGATTGTCTATGAACAAAATTAACACCGTTATAACTTTTGTAGCCGCACTATTTTTTACAGGCTGCGCATCCTATAAACCACAATATAAAACCGATGCCGATTTCTCCCCAAAAGCAGCTCCTATAGAAGCTGTGGATCAATCCTTTTACCTTTTGGGGAATGCCGGAAGTAAAAATGATAATGCATCATCCACTATTAATGCGCTGCATAACCATATTGAAAATCATAACTCCCAAAATTCATATGTGCTTTTTCTAGGGAACAGTTTTTTCCCCAAGGGTCTTCCTCCAAAAAATGAGGAATCAATGGAAAAAGGTAAAAATTCCATGCAAAGACAATTGGACGCCAATAAAGATTTTAAAGGAAAAGTAGTGGTGCTTCCAGGAAATTTAGATTGGAAAGGTGGAGTGGATGGTCTGGAGTTGGAAGAGGATTTTCTAAAGGAACGATTTGACGGTAAGGATATTCTGCAACCAAATAATGGCTGTCCATTGGATGGAATCGATGTTTCGGATGATATTTTTCTCCTTACCGTCGATACGCAATGGTTTTTGGAAGATTGGGACTCCTATCCGGAGATGAATTCCAAGTGCCAAATAAAAAGCCGATCCAAATTTTTTGAGGAGTTGGAAGGCGAAATCAAAAAGAATGCTACCAAAACTATTATTCTGGCCATGTACCATCCTCTTTTTACATATGGGCAGCATGGAGGGAAGTATCCGTTGATCCATCAGGATTTCTTTAGCACTTTCATAAAGCAGATAAAGACACAAGGTGCTATTTCCATTCAGGACAGATATAACGAACGTTATAATGAACTCATGGATAGAATCCGTGTTCTTACAAAAGATTTGGACCGATTGGTTTTTGTTTCAGGACTGGACAAATCCCTGCAATATATTTCCCAGGGGAATGTAAAGCAGATTGTTTCAGGTGCGGCATCTTCACCAACCACGGCGGCATCATTGGGACAGTATGGTGAGTTTTCCTATGGTGGAACGGGCTTTGCCAAGTTGGATATCGGAAAAAATGGACAGGTTCGGGTGCAGTTTTTCAAAACAAACCAGGAGGGTTCTTCAGAAATTTTATTTGAAAAGGAAGTGTTTCCTGCCAAAAGCAAAATTGACTTTTCCACCCTTCACCAAAACTTTCCCAAAACAGTAAAAGCCAAAATTTATGATGACAGTTTAGTAGAAAAAACCGGATTCTACAAAACTATATGGGGCAAGCATTACAGAAAGGTATATGGTACTGAAGTAAATGCGAAAACCGTTTTGCTGGATACCCTATACGGAGGTCTGCACGTTGTACGTGCCGGTGGTGGACATCAAACCCGTTCCTTGAGATTGGAAGATGATAAAGGTAGAACGTATAATATGCGTGCCATGAAAAAAAGTGCGGTCCAATTTCTTCAAAATGTAATAATCAAGGATAAAATGGTGGAGGATGATTTTAAAAATACCATTCCCGAGGATCTCATTTTGGACTTTTACACCGCCGCCCATCCTTACGGGGCCTTTACAATTCCAAGACTTTCCGATGCAGCCGGAATTTTGCACACCAATCCCAAATTATTTTATGTTCCGAAACAAAAGGCATTGGGAGAATTTAATGAGCATTATGGAGACGAACTTTATATGATCGTTGAGCGGCCGGATAAAAAATTTGATGGACCTCTATTTGATTATCCAGATAATATAGAAAGCACCGATGATTTGATGGAAAAGTTGCACCGGGATGAAAAATATAAATTGAATGAGGCGGCATTCATTCGTGCACGTATTTTCGATATGTTAATTGGGGACTGGGACAGGCACGATGATCAATGGCGATTTACCCAACACGATAATGATGACGGCACGGTTACTTTTGAACCTATCCCTCGCGATCGGGATCAGGTTTATTCCAATTTTGATGGAGGACTTTTGGACGTGGCGCGAACTCTTTTCAACACCTCGCGACAATTTCAGGTCTATGGTCCCGAACTGAAACATACCAAATGGTTTAATTCCGCAGGAATTAAAATGGATCGGGCATTACTTCAAAATAATGGCGAAGCTACTTGGCTTAAAGAAGCTGCCTTTCTAAAAAATGCAATTACAGATAAAGTAATAGATGCGGCATTTTTGGATATGCCCAAGGAAGTGCAAGATGAAACGGCCGAAGATATAAAGAAGAAATTAAAAGGAAGAAGGGACAATATTGTAGAAATCGCAGCCCAATACTATGCTTATCTTTCCAAATTGCAGGTGGTTACCGGTACAAATAAAGATGATTATTTTGAAATTACCCGACTCCCGGAAGGAAAAACCAACATAAAAACCTATAGAATCAAAAAAGGAGAAAAGGCTGATTTGATGATGGACCGAACTTATGATTCAAAGAAAACCAAGGAAATATGGGTATATGGATTGGATGACGACGATGTTTTTGAGGTTAAGGGGAAGGGTACTCACCCTATATGCATAAAGATCATTGGAGGGCAAAACAACGATATCTACAGAATTTCCAATGGTAAAAAAATAAAGGTTTATGACTATAAGAGCAAAAAAAGCACTATTGAAGAAAAGGGAGGCGCGACTTTTAGATTGACTGATAATTATGATTTCAATACCTATGATTTTAAAAAGCAGATTCAGTCTGTAAATCTTTTGTTACCTTCAGTAGGCTATAATCCTGATGACGGGTTTAAAATTGGCGTATCCGATGTTTTTACCGTAAATGGTTTTCAGCGAAATCCCTTTTCCCAGCAACATCGATTGGCAGCAGGATATTACTTTGCCACCCATAGTTTTGATGTAAAGTATGAGGGTGAATTTGCTAACATATTTGGAAAATGGAATTTCTTATTGGGTGGGTATTTTAAGAATCCTAATTTTTCGGAAAACTTTTTTGGATATGGAAATGAGAGCATCAATTTGGATTATGAAGAAGATTTTGGAGAGGATTATAATCGGGTTCGTACCAGTGGCTACGGTGGATGGTTGGGAATCAAGAAAGATTCTCCCTATGGAAGTATTTATCAATTAAAGGGACGAATAGAGGGAATTACGGTGGAAGCAACACCTGATCGCTTTATCACGGATTTCACTTCCAATCAGATGGAATTGGATAAAATGCAATATTTTGCCACCGTGGAAGGAACCTATCAATATGAAAGCTATGATAATAAAGTAAACCCTACGCGGGGTATGGACTTTAAACTTACCGCCGGTGGAACCCAGAATATCCAAGAGAGCGAAAAGGTTTTTGGTTACGTAAATCCAGAAATAGTTTTCTATAACGCCTTGACACAAAATAGAAAATTTGTATTAAAAACAGATTTGAGAGGGCAGTTTAATATTGGAAATAACTTTGAGTTTTATCAAGCTGCCAAATTAGGGGAGGAAACTGGACTCCGAGGCTTTCGAAATGAACGTTTTTCGGGAAGGTCTGCTGCTGTGGGAAGCGCCGACCTTCGATACAGCTTTAGCCAGTTTAGAACCGCTTTAACACCCATTCAAATTGGTGTTTTTGGAGGAATGGATGTGGGAAGGGTTTGGGTTCCCAATGATACTTCCAAACTGTGGCACAATTCCTACGGCGGTGGTATTTGGATAAACACAGCAAACTTGTTAAGTGGTACCTTTAATTTATTCCATGGTTCGGAAGGGCTGCGCTTTTCATTTGGGCTTTTGGTATCTATGTAATGATTAAAAGAAGATTGGTATCGAGCAAAAATCCTAGGAATTATTTATAAAGGGAACAGTTTAGTATTTTAAACATATTGAATACTTTAAAATCGATTTTTCCTTTTGATCTTTTTTAGATCAGTTATACCGAAAGCGTATTTTTTTCTTTCACCATATTGAAGGATTATGTTATTTAAAAAATTAGGTCTTCTTGTTTTCACCGTTATCATAATAACTTCTTGTGCGACCTATTCTCCTCAGTTTAAAGAAAACTTTGATATTCCCGACTATCCGTCACATAAGGAAATAGAGAAAACATTTTTTCTGGTGGGCGATGCGGGACTTTCCCCTATGGGTGGGATGAGCCGGTCCCTGACTAGTTTCAAAAAGTATCTGGCGAAAGAGAAACTCTCGGGCAATTACACCATTTTTTTAGGGGATAACATTTATCCGGCCGGCATGGACCCAGAAGATAGCCCAAGGCGGGAACTTTCTGAAAACATGATCGATGCCCAATTTCGCGCGGTTGAGGATTATAAAGGGACCACCATATTTATTCCCGGCAATCACGAATGGTACAACAATAAGGTTTTTGGTCTGGCCCGCGAGGAACAATATGTGGAATCTGTTTTTTCTGAGGCGGATGTTTTTAAACCTACTGGAGGTTGTGGAATGGAAAGTATCTCAGTTACCGATAATATCCAACTTATTATAATAGACACCCAATGGATGCTTGAGGATTGGAATAAAAGTCCGTCCATCAACAAAAATTGCGATATAAAAACCCGTGAAGAATTTCTGTTGAAGTTAAAAATCGAACTGGAAAAAAATCAGGATAAAACGGTAGTGTTTGCTATGCACCATCCCATGTTTACCAATGGTAATCACGGAGGATATTTTGCCCTGGCCAAACATTTATATCCCATGCAAAAGAAAATACCGATGCCCATTCTGGCATCGCTTATTGTCCAGATAAGATCTCAAGGTGGCGTTTCGGTGCAGGATAGATATAATGAGTTGTACAATAATTTTATGACCCGGTTGCAACAAATGGCAACTAACAATAAACGCATTGTTTTTGTTTCTGGTCATGACCATAATCTCCAGTATATTGAACGCGATGGATTTAGGCAGATTGTTTCGGGTGCGGGGTCAAAGGAGTCCTATGCTGCTACTGGACGGGATGGTTATTTCAGTACTGGAGAACAAGGTTTTGCCGTTTTGGATGTTTTTACGGATGGGTCATCCTGGGTGCGCTATTATATTGCCGATAAGGATTTGCAGCCCAAGCTTATTTTCCAGAAAGAAGTAATTCCTGCGCCAAAGAAGGTTGATGTTTCAAAGTTTGCCGAAAAATTTCCAAAATATATCGCTGCTTCCATCTATAAACAGGATAGCATAAGGGAAGCGCTTTTCTTTAAAACCATTTGGGGCGCCAAATATAAGGAGGCGTACTCTCAACCTGTAGAGGCTCCTGTAGCTCTTTTGGATACTCTTTTTGGTGGACTTAAAGTGGTTCGAGAAGCTAATGGAGAAGATTACAATGCCCTATTGATGCGGGATAAAAAAGGAAACCTTTTTAGGATGCGGGCAATGGCAAAAAATGCACTCAAAATTTCCAGAAAGATCATCCCCAAAAATTCAAATCCTTCAGAAATTGCCCAAGATCCGGATGTGCCTTCCATTAAAGGAAGGGATATCGAATTTTATACGGCAGCGCATCCGTATGCCGAGTTGGCCATTCCGGAAATGGCCGAGGCTGTTGGAATATTCTATACCAATCCAAACCTTTTTTATATCCCCAAACAGAAATCACTTGGAGATTATAATGACAATTATGGGGATGCTCTTTATATTATTTCCGTAGCTCCATCGGAAACGAGTGAAGGAGAAATGCTCTTTGAATATCCCAAGGATGTCTCCACTACCGATGATATCCTTATTAAAATAAGAAAAACGGGGAATGTTTTTGTCGATGAGGAAAATTATATCAAATCCCGTCTGTTTAATATGCTTATAGGAGATTGGAATCGCGAGCCGGATTATTGGAGATGGGCAAAATATGGCAAGAAAAATGGGAAGAATGTTTTTGTACCCATTCCTACCAATCACGATCATGCCTTTTCAAGTTTTGAGGGGAACATTCTGGATTTAACCCAATCTCTTTTTATAGGCACCAAACAAAAACATTTATACACTGGGGATTTAAAGGACCTACAATGGTTCAATAAGGAAGATATAATACTGGACCGAGCTCTTATCCGCAATTCAGGGCGGGGGCAATGGAAATACCTCGCCGGAAAAATCCAGGAATCCTTAAGTGATTCCATCATAGATAAAGCGTTTGCAAATGTTCCCGTGGAAGTTCAGAATGAATCCTTGGAGCAAATAAAAAGCAGCTTAAAGGACAGAAGGGATAAGCTCATAAATATTGCTGAAAATTACTATACATATTTGGCCCGACAACAGACTATTGTGGGTACCGAATTTGATGATCGATTTGAAATTACCCGCCTTTCAGATGGTAAAACCAATGTAAGGCATTTTACCATCCGCAATGGCAGGCAATCGGATACATTGGTGGACAGAACCTTTTCGCGGAAAGATACAGACGAAATATGGGTTTATGGCCTCGAAGGGACGGACGCTTTTACCGTTAACGGAGATGGGGAAGATAATATTTTTATAAGATTGATCGGAGGGTACGGAAGGGATAGCTATGAGATAAAAAATGGAAAAAAGGTTAAAATTTACGACTACGCCATCAAGGAAGATACTATAGTTGGAAGAAAACGAGGTAATTTTAGGTTTACGGATGTTTACGATTTAAATGTTTATGATTACCGTAAACAGGGGGATAGAAGTCACGGAATGACCACAGCTATCGGCTATAATCCGGATCATGGCTTTAGAGCAGCTGTGCAATATGTTTATAGGATAGATAATTTTCAACGCAATCCTTTTTCACAAAGGCATGCCGTAAATGCGGCTTATTATGCGGATATCCGAAGTATAGAGGCAACCTATACGGGAGAATTTGCCAATATCATCAATAGTTTGAACCTGAGTTTTGGAGGTTATTTTTCCAGCCCTAACCACGTGATGAATTTTTTTGGTTATGGTAATGAAACACAAAATCCACAGGACACCAAAGGGATTGAATATAATAGAGTGGAGGTACAGCAAATTTCGGCGAATATCGGGTTGTTACGAAATAGTAACTTTGGTAGCTTTTTTAAGTTGCAAGCTACTTTTGATGCTTTTGAAGTCAAGGATTCTCCTACTCAATTTATTGGCGAGGCCGAAGTGTTGAACAAGGATAAAAGCAATTTCTTTGGCACATTGGAAGGAATTTACCAATACAGAAGTTTTGACGACATAATTAACCCTACCATTGGAATGATGTTCGATCTAAAAGTGGGCGTTACCGATAATATCGAGTTTACCAATTTGGTTTTTGGATCCATAAAGTCCCGGATAGGGTTCTACAATTCGTTGGTACGGAGCAGAAAACTGATTTTAAAAACCAATTTTAGATATAACGTCAATATTGGAGATAAATACCAATTTTATCAAGCAGCGAGTCTGGGAGGGGAAAACGGTTTGAGAGGATTTAGACAACAACGTTTTACCGGAAAATCAATGCTGGTTGGAAGTGCCGATTTAAGGTATAGTCTTCCAAAGTTTAAACTAGGCCTTTATCCCCTTCAAATAGGAATTTACGGAGGCGCCGACCTCGGAAGAATTTGGATAAAAGGTGAAGAAAGTAATAAGTGGCACAATTCCTATGGAGGTGGAGTGTGGTTTGATGGAGTGGGAGGGCTTAATGCAAATTTTAATCTGTTTCAGTCCACAGAGGGATCACGTATTACCTTTGGGATGGGCTTTGATTTTTAGGAAACTATATTTACAATTTTATTGTAAATAGAAAATCTGGATGAGAAATTGGGAATCCAATTTTACATCCAGATTTTTTAATTTATCTACTCTAAGTTTGAAGGGTTTATGCTTCAGGATGATTATCTGTTGCTTTCATAGTCCAAGCATCCAACATCCAACTTATTTTTTCGATGTGTCCAATATAGCTTCCAATCATATCAATAGTTCCTTCATCCTCGGCTTCGTCTGCAGCTTCGATAACGGTGCGCATCTGTTTTAGAAGTTTCCCATGATCTTCCAAAAGGATTTTAACCATCTCAAGATCCTTTGTATCCTCTGATGATTCTTTAATACTGCTCATTTTCAGATAATCCGAGAAATTGCTGGTCGGCTGGAAGCGTAAGGTGAGAATACGTTCGGCAATTTCATCTATCTTGATTTTTGCATCTTCATACATATCCTCAAATTTAATATGAAGATCAAAAAAGTTATGTCCCACAACATTCCAATGGAAGTTGCGCACTTTTTGATAATATAAATGATAATCAGCTAATAAAACATTAAGTTCTTTTGCAGTTGTGGCGGTTTTTTTCTTATCGAGATTTAAATAGTTCATAATTAGTTTTTTTATCGGTTTTCCCAAAGATATTCAAAGGCAGAACAATAGGCAATCGGAATGGACTGTTTAGACTTTATTTAACGAATTCCATTTTATGGGTTAACCGTGTCTTAAGGGAAATAAAAAATGGGCATAAAACAAAAAACAGGAAAAACCCTGTAACGAAAGGTGGAAAGTCCTCTTGTTCAAAATCCGATGTTCCCGCATCTTTGTAAAGCGTTTTAAGTTAACTGGGGAGTTAATAGAGGTTCGTGAATGGTTGTCGGATTTCCGGCAACCATTTTTTTTAATGAGGGCATTGTAACTTGGATTTTAAGCCCACCTTTTAAATCTAATCCTGTTTAAAAAAGGGAAAAACATTTAAAAATTAGAGGATTTTTCCTCTTGCCCATTCCTGGTTGACCTCCTTATTTTTACAAAACTTATTTTATTGGGGAGTAGAATAAGAGAAACGAAAAAGGGCCGCTAAACGAGTGGCCTTTTTATCAAAATCCACAGTGTCATTTGTTTTAGCCAAAAAAGCGCCCTGCCAAATAAAAAGTGGCAGGGCGCTTTAATTAATTTTAATTTACTATTGTCCGATTAAAAAACGAATTCCCTTTAAAACTACCCCAGCAAATATTTCCGAATAGTTTTTTAAAAAAGATTTTCTTTTTCTATCAGTTGAGGAAATAGATCGAGACAAAACAATTTCGCCTTTTTTTAAATCTTAAAAACTAAATTTTCAATAATTCACGCTTTAGTTTTGGCTCCCCGCCATGGCGGGGAGCTTAGATCTTGGACCTTATATTGTAGCGGACTTTTTTCTTATCTCGGACAATACTGATTTTAATTATAAACTACAATTGGTTGATCGTCTTTCGTATGGCCACAAGATCTGTAAGCAATTTTTCCAGCAATTGAAGATCCAGCATGTTTGCGCCATCACTTTTGGCATTTGCGGGATCGAAATGTGTTTCAATAAAAATTCCATCAGCTCCCGTAGCGATTCCAGCTCTGGCGATGGTAGAGATCATTTCGGGACGACCCCCTGTTACCCCGGCGCTTTGATTAGGCTGTTGCAGGCTATGGGTAACATCCAACACAACGGGAGCATATTGTTTCATGGTTGGAATTCCTCTAAAATCCACAATCATATCCTGGTACCCGAACATGGTACCTCTATCCGTTATCACCACTTGATTATTATTACATTCTTTGACTTTGGTGACTGCGTGCTTCATGCTTTCCGGACTCATAAATTGTCCCTTTTTAAGGTTTACAACTTTCCCAGTATTTGCCGCGGCCACTACCAGATCTGTTTGCCGAACCAAAAATGCCGGGATCTGAAGTACATCAACATATTCAGCCGCCATCGATGCATCACTAACCTCATGGATGTCCGTAACGGTAGGAACATCAAAAGTTTCGGATACTTTGCGAAGAATTTTTAACGCCTTTTCGTCTCCTATTCCAGTAAAACTATCAATCCGGCTTCTATTCGCTTTTTTAAAACTTCCCTTGAAAATAAATGGAATTTCCAACTTATCAGTTATGGATAGAATTTTTTCGCCTATTCGCAATGCCATCTCTTCTCCCTCTATAGCGCATGGTCCTGCGAGAAGGAAAAAATTGTTGGAGTTTATGTGTTTTATTTTTGGGATGAGGTTTAATTCCATTTTTTCCTGTTTTAAATTCTATTTAAATTAAAAATTGACAGTTGATTAAGTCTGTACTTAGAGGATATCCTGATGCTTTCAAAAAGGAAATTCGATTCTAAAATCTTGTCCTAAAAACCCGTTGGAATGGGTTTTGTTTAATCTGAAAAACATGAGTATATTTCTTCGTCTCCAAAGATAATCATACTTTATTAAAAATTTTTAGGAACATTCCTTAGTGAACGATTTGCCGGGCTAATTTTTGGATTTTTGATCGATGCAAAATGAAAATAATACATCAGCATTCAGAGTTTAAGTGGAAATACGTTAAAAGATGAACTTTCTGGGAAATAAAGAGCGGTTTTATATCATAGGCGTTTCTTTAAAGGGTACAAAACAAACGATGCTAATTGTTAAATGATAAAATAGTGTCAATTCAAGTCGCAAAGAAAGCGCAAGCCGAATAAGAGTTGAGATTTCAATCGGGATCATTTTATCTTTTTACTCCAAAATCAATTTTTAAGACCAAACTCTTGTTTATGATCAATATTAGTCCTCTTTTGTTAATTTATTTCTATAGTTTTTTTTGCAATTGAATTAAAAATCTCCATACTATGTTAATAAAGAATGACCTATATTTGCTCAAAAAGTTTTCTTATGAGAATTAGAAATTACTACGTACTTCTCGTTATTTTGGCATTGGTTATGCTTTCTTCTTGTGTTTCAAGAGAAAAAATTGTTTATTTTCAAAATATTGAAAAATTGGGTCAGAATTCAAGTATGGCCAAACCTTCCTTAACAATTAAATCCAACGATTTATTAGGTATCACGGTCTCCGCAGCATCCCTTGAAGCCGTGCGACCCTTTAATGTGGTTGCAGAAGCAAGGCCGCCAGCTGGAGGAGTGGATTATGGAGGAAATTCTACGCAACAGTTGGGGTATTTAGTGGATAATAATGGCAATATAAATTTTCCGGAATTGGGAATTATTCATGTGGAAGGTCTCACGCCAAGGGAACTTGTGATTCTGCTTACCGAAAAGCTTACCGATTATTTAAAGGATCCAATAGTAAATGTTCGGATGCTAAACTTTAATGTGAGTGTATTAGGTGAAGTTCAAAGACCGGGTACCTTTCAAGTTACAGGGGAGAAAATATCAATTACTGAGGCTATCGGTCTAGCGGGTGACTTGACTATCTATGGTAGACGGGATAATGTGCTTGTGATCCGGGACAATGGGGGGACTAAAAACTATGCTTATCTCGATTTCAGAAACGCGGATTTCCTGAATTCGGAGTTTTATTATTTAAAGCAGAATGATGTAGTGTATGTTGAACCCAACGGAGCACAACGTCAAGCTGCCAGTTTTAACCGTAATTCCACAGTATTTATAAGTATTGCCTCCCTTATACTTTCAGTAGTTGTTCTAATTACCAAATAGTTTTTAATGGAAGATCTAAATAATAATTTTGGGCTGGAACATCAAGAGCCTACTCTTAGGGAACAGATTGAGCAATATACCAGGAACTGGATATGGTTTGTGCTTTTTGCATTGATTGCCGTCGCTGCTTCTTTAATATACTTAAGATACGCAACCCCAATATATAAAACCGTAGCTAGTATCCTTATAAAGGACGAAAAAAATAGTTCTCTTTCCGAACTGGCCGCCTTTCAGGATTTGGGTTTGACCGGTAGTATGAACCAGTCGGGATTTGAAAATGAAATGCTCATTTTGAAATCCAAAAGCCTGGCAGAGCGTGTTGTTCGGGAACTGAATTTGGATGTTCGATATTATAGCGAGGGCAATATCCGGACTTCAGAACTATTTGAAGATGTTCCTTTTAAGGTTACCGTTCTCACCTCTCCAGATTCCTTAAATTATTCTGCCCCTTCTATTATTGTGACTGTACTTTCAGAACAAAAATTCTCCATAACTGACGAAGATGGTGCCGACAAAAGAGAGTACAGTTTTGGCGAACGTATAAGTGTGCCCGTAGGAGAAGTAATGGTTACCCCAGTACTAAATATTTTACGAAATGAGAATACAAATTCTTACAACAAACCCATTCGTGTAGATGTAAAAAGTGTTTCTGCCATGGGGGATTTTTACCGGCAGAATATCCTAATCGAACAACTTAATGATGTAAGTAGTGTAATACAATTAACGCTAAATGCCGCTAATTCCACAAAAGCCCGTGCGGTATTGAATGAATTGATTCGCCAATACAACCTGGATGCCATGGAAGACAGAAATATGGTGGCGGAGAATACCTCCAAGTTCATTAATGGGCGATTGCTTATTATTTCGAGGGAATTGGATTCCGTGGAAACGGGAAAGGTGGAGTTCAAGGAGGAAAACCGTCTCACCGATATTGCTGCGGAAGGACAACTCTTTTTATCTAGCGCTAGCGAATTCAATAAGCGTCAAATTGATGTGGAGATGAAACTGCAGTTGGTGATGACGATGATCGACTATGTGCAAAATGGCACAGAGACAGATTTATTGCCCACCAACCTCGGATTGGACATGGAAGGCGTTGCAGCTGCCATTGCTTCCTACAACCAATTGGTTTTGGAGCGTAACCGGATTTTGGCTACCTCTACGCTAAAGAACCCAGTGGTTCAGAGTATGAATGCTCAGATTAATTCTTTAAAATCCACTGTTCTGGGAAGTTTAAATAATGCTAGAACATCCTTGCAGATAGCCAAAAATGATCTTCGGGCGGAAGAGGGCTCAATAGGGTCAAAATTGTCCGCTATTCCCGAAAAGGAGAAAACATTCCGAAGTATTACCCGTCAGCAGAATGTGAAGGAAGCTCTGTATTTATATTTGTTGCAAAAACGGGAGGAAAATGCAATTTCCCTGGCAGTAACGACCCCCAAGGCGAAAATTGTTGATATTGCCTATACCTCGTCCATACCAGTTTCCCCAAAGAAGAACATTATTATTTTGGTCGGTTTGATGGTGGGATTGTTAATTCCCTTCGCATTTATCTATATCAAGAACCTTCTTGACAACAAAATCAGAAACAAGGTTTATATTGAGCGAAATGCAAGTCCTATTCCGGTAATTGGCGAAATACCGCAGTTGGTCAAAAATGATAGTGAGGTTATTGAGAAAAATGACCGGTCTATTTTGGCGGAGGCCTTCCGGATATTGCGGACCAATTTGGAATATCTTTATGTGGAAGGTCCTTCAGATAATAAATCCAATGGCCGGACCATCTTTGTTACTTCTACCATTAAAGGAGAAGGGAAAACGCTTGTTTCATTCAACTTGGCATTGACACTGGCAAATTCAGGAGCCAAAGTAATTCTTGTGGGAGCAGACGTACGGAATCCAAAACTTCATCGCTATGTTCCTAACGCCTCTTATAAAAATGGAGTGGTGGAGTATTTGGTTCACGATAGCGATGGCGGTATTTTTGACTATATTGAAAAGTCTGAACACAACAAAAATTTAAGTTTGATGTTCTCGGGAACTATTCCTCCCAATCCTGCAGAACTTTGGATGCGTCCAAGAACTAAACAGCTTTTTGCGGAACTTAAACAAAACTTTGATTACGTTATTGTCGATACTGCTCCTTGTATGCTTGTAACCGACACCTTCTTGATTAGCAAGTATGCCGATATTACTTTGTACGTGGTTCGGGCGGGTTACACGGAAAAACGACTTTTAGAGTTTCCCATAGAAAGTGTAAAAGCAAAAAAACTCAGCAAAATGGCGTTCGTTCTCAACAATGTGAGCGCCGTAAATTATGGTTATGGTAATAAGTATAATTATATCTATGGTGCGCAAGAGGACACATGGTGGCAACGGATCAAAAAGAGTTTGAATCTTTAGCAACCTAAATCTTTACATATATTTTTTAATTAAAAAAAGCTACTTCATATTGAAATGGCTTTTTTATTTTGAAACTATTTTAACAAGCAAGATAGAAAAGGAAATTACTCAGTAAGAAGATTCGTATTAATAAGGACGTTATGTTGTAGTTTTCTTAATTAATGTTAAATATATCTTGCAAATTTTGTACTACTGAAAATACAAGTTAATTTTACTGATAATTTTATTTAATCTAAAAGATATAATGATGAACAAACTAATCTTAATTTTTGCTGCTGCTTTGGTAATCAGTTGTGGCAATAACAACAAAAAAGAAGAGTCTTCCGATATGCAAATCGGTACTAAAGTAGAAGATAATAGCACTGTTAATACGGATGCTACTACCGATACGAATGACAATGATGTGGCTGTAGTCAATATTACCGCCAATGATCAAATGCGTTACAGTACTGAAGAAATCCGTGTGAAAGCTGGCCAAAAAGTAAAACTGACATTAAAGCATGTTGGAACCATGGATAAAAAAGTAATGGGTCATGACTGGGTGTTGTTGAAAAAGGATGCCGATATGGCTAAAATTGGTGAAGTGACCGCACAGGAAACTGACCACGATAAGTTTCCAGACAGTATTAAAGATAAAGTTATAGCCCATACCAAAATGTTGGGTGGTGGTGAAAGCGATACAATTGAATTTGACGCTCCAACAGAACCTGGAACTTATACATATATGTGTACTTTCCCAGGACATTACGGAACCATGCACGGTAAATTTATTGTGGAATAATTCTGATTGTAAAATAAAAAAGGCTGCCAATTGGCGGCCTTTTTTATTTACCATATGACAAAAATTGTTGTTAATCAATAAAGGAAGAATTCCACGTTTTTCACTCCCCTAAACTGTGTCCTAAATGCGTTTATTTTTGCATTGAATGATTCTGCAGAGCGTTTGTGCTTCTATTGATAAAATAGTTTTGGATTGATCTATAGTTGAGCGTTACTGTATTGGCAATGGTATTAAGAGCCTTAAATCTATGGCCTCCCAACTATTCTTTATCCTGATATCCTGAAGTGCTTCCAGTGCTAGTTTTTGTACGTGGAAACGGTCGGTGGCCTGAGTGTTTCAATCCACACACAACTTTTGTGATTGATCCCTCTTTACCTTTACTTTTTTTGGCGAAAAAGGAATCCTATGGGTAACCATATAAACAGGAAAAGAAATTTCCCGGTTATTATGCCTATGATTGTGATAGCTGCGGCAACCAACATAAGTATTATTTTATACCTATTTCCCAAAACTTAATTATCTCGATGGGATAAAATCCGGATCCTCCCCATAAATAAGATCTATAAATTCTAGCTTTGGTATATCACCAAAGTATTCCTGAATCTCGATTTTCTTAAGCAAATGGCTTATTTCTTCTTTTTCATAACGCGCTCCGATCAAAAGATTTTCAAGTTTTTCCAAGGGCTCCTTCCCAAAGAAATCTCCAAAAACTTTAAAGTCTGTTATTTTTCCTTTTTCAACAAAAATGCGCAAGTCTATTTCACCTATGGGGAAACGTTTGCTACGCTGTATATTGAACTTAGGAGATCGGCCATAGTTCCATTCCCAAGTGTCGTATTTTTCCTCTTTTAGTTGGTGTACTTCCTTCCACTCCTCTGGAGTTAAATGATAACTTTCAAAGGGTTCACTTTCCTCATATAATCCTTCTAGCAATAGGCTTCTAAACTCCTCGATTTTCATCGGTTTTTTTAAATATTCAGAAATATTGGCAACTCGGCTCCTTACGGATTTATGGCCCTTGGACTGAATTTTGTTCATCTTTACCGTAAGTGCATTTGCCACCTCTCCCAAATCCGTGTCCAATAGAAGGGTTCCATGGCTTACCATTCGTTTTCCCGTTGAAAACTGAGCCGTTCCCGAGATTTTCTTTTCGTCCACCTGAATGTCATTGCGGCCTTTTAATTCCGCGTCTAAACCTAGATTTTTCAGAACTTTTACTACAGGGGCAGTAAACTTCTTGAAATTGTTTAAACTTTTTACATCATGGTTAGTAATAAAACTGAAATTCAAGTTGCCGAAATCATGATATACCGCACCACCTCCGGAAATCCTTCGCACTACGTGGATGTTATTTTCTTCAATATAGTTTTGGTTTACTTCTTCCAGCGTGTTTTGATTCCGGCCAATTATAATGGACGGCTCATTGATATAAAACAGTAAGTAGTCGGAAGCAGAGCTAAAATTCCGCAGGGCGTATTCCTCCAAAGCAAGATTTAATTTTGGATTGGTAATGCCCTCATTTTCGATGAAGATCATATAAAAGGTTTTTGGTAAAGATAATAAACCTTCCAAGTATAGTATAAAGGGTATCGTAATGAAATAAACGAAAACTTGGAACTATTAGGGCTAAGACATTCTTCCCAAATTGAACCAAAGATAAGTAGACCCAAAAAACCTATGGATTCGTAACCGCTCCGGATTCCACATAAAAATCCTCTTTGACCTCAAAGCGCTCTATCGGTCTTCGGTTTTTCAATATCTGCCAGTCGGAATCCGGTTCAATCCATCGTTCCTTCCCATTGATTGCCACTATAACCGGCATTTTAAAATCCTCCAATACATCTATGTAGCGATACCTAAGATTATTACCTTCAATGGAATATTCCAATTTGGGAATCATAGTGGTTCGCAAATATTGATCCCAAAACGTGGTGAGATCCAATCCGCTTTTCTTTGAGATATAAGACTCTACTTGGGAAGTGGTCACGGTTTGATGGTAAAATTCCTTGTTGAGACCGCGCAGTATTTTTCTCCATTTTTTGTCGTTGTTTACCAGTTGACGGATGGTGTGAAGAATATTTGCCCCTTTGTAATAAATATCATTGCTGCCGCGGCTGTCCACATTATAATCGCCAATTATGGGTCTGTCGTTTAGAATATTTTTTCGCAACCCGATAACGTACTCCGAAGAGGCCTTTTTTCCGAAGAAATAATCCAGGTACAGGTTTTCGGAATAGCAGGTAAATCCTTCATGGATCCACATGTCTGCAACATCTTTGTTTGTAATGTTGTTGGCGAACCATTCATGCCCACTTTCGTGGATGATGATAAAATCGAATTTCAATCCCCAGCCCGAACCGGAAAGATCGCGGCCCAAATATCCATTCTCAAATCCATTGCCATACGTTATGCTACTTTGGTGTTCCATTCCCAAATAAGGCGCTTGCACTAATTTGTATCCATCTTCATAAAAAGGGTAGGGACCGTACCAATATTCAAATGCTTCCAGCATCATCGGCACCTGTTTAAACTGTTGCTTCGCTTTTGTTTCATTTTCCCGTAGGGCATAATAATCAACAGTTAAAGGACCCTTTTCACCATTAAAGATTTCTCCCCAATGTAAGTAATCCCCAATATTGAGGTTAACGCCATAAGCGTTTATTGGGTTTACAACTTCCCAAACCCAAGTTTTTGTGTTCTCGTTTTCAATTTCTTTCTTAAGTTTTCCATTGCTCACATTCATTAAGTCCTTGGGAGCCGTTATGGCGATGGTCATTCCATTATCGGGTTCGTCTGCGGGATGATCCTTCAGCGGCCACCAAACGCTTGCACCTATACCTTGATTGGAATTTGCAATAAAATCCTTTCCATTGCTGTCCTTTGTCCAGGTAAATCCGCCATCCCAAGGAGGACGTCTGGCTATAATTGGTTTCCCTGCAAAAGTTAAAGTAAGTTTATACTCCTTACCGGGTTCCTGTTTTTCCGGCAATGTAAGGAAATGGGCATTTCCATCGGATGTAAAGGTTAATTCTTTTCCATTTTGAGTGGCCTTAATGATTTGCATTGGTTTCTGTAGATCAATCTGCATTATATCATTTGACCTCAGGACTTTATAGGAAATAGTATTACTACCTTCAATAGACTTAGTTGTTGGATCCACGGCCACTTTTAGATCGTAATGAAGGGCATCCCACCAGGAGCGTTGGGGAGTAATACTGCCACGTAGTGTGTCGGCATGTGTATATGACTGCGCAAAAGTTGTTAAGCTAATGGGAATCAATAAAAAAAACAGAACTTTTTTCATGTGGGAATTTTTAATGGTGGGAATAAAAGGGAATGATCGATGGCTGCAATTAAATACCCTCTGCCACCAATGCCAATTTTTTTCCATCGGGACTGATAGCCATTCGGGTAATATTCTTTATTCCATATTCATCGAGGTCCGCTACTTTTTTCCATTCGGATTCTCCAAAAGTATCGTAAAGATAAAGTGTGCTTCCTTTCCCCGTTAAAATTTGGGTGTCGTTTATCCAAACATAATCCAGGACATCATAGGGCAATTCGCATATAAAAAAACTTTCCATGGATTTCATTTCGTTGGCATATAAATCCAGATTGCCCGCTTCATTTACCAAGGTATAGGCCATGGATTCTGTATTTGGAATTTTCTGGATGGACCTTCCCGCATTCTGAAATAGGGTGTCCACGGTTTTTGTTTTTAAGTTTATTATCACCAGGTCCATTTGACTGGGAGCAAGAACGGTTGCAAGAATAGTGTGGTCATTGTGGAAGGCAAAATAGGCAACGTTAAGATTTTTGATCAATTCTGTTGAGGCGCCGCCTTCATCGTATTTATATAATCGCTGTTTACCGCTTACGTCCAGTCTTACGGCCGCCATATCCTTACTTGAAGGAAATTTTTGGGGAGAGTATTCACTGCCCTTGGTCTCCGTATTGACCCATTTTTTAATTTTTGTATTGAAGCTGTATTCGGAAATATCTGTCTGGCCATTATTATTTCCTGCAAAAACAAGGGCATCATTGGAAATGAACGAGGGTTGGTTGTCATAACCTTCATTGTTGGAAACATTTCGAGCATTCAGTAATTCAAAGCCTTCATAGGTGGGATTAATATCGAAAACATAAATATCGGTATTTTCTTGGGCCCAAAGAAATCCCTGACAAACAAAGAGAATAAATAGCATTAACTTTTTCATGAAATGGGTTTTGTCCAAAAATAACAAACTTTAAGCCAAAGAAGGCCTCCATTAAATAAGACATCCCACTTTGTAGTGAAGGAAGCGGTTTACCTTGCTGTTCAACTTCAAAAAATGCGGATTGATAGACCGGAATTCCTATTTAAGTAATTCCTTTCATTTTCACCCGGAATCGAGCTCTGTCGTAGCTAACGGTGTTTTAAGTTAATAGGTAACATATTTATATTAAAAATGTGTAGGGGTCGAAGGCGCCAAAATCCAGATCAAATAAAATTTTCCTTTAATTACCTTAGGAATAACGAGTATATTTACCGCTTTAATTTTTTTACTGCTTCTATTCGGTAAAACCTAAATCATTTTTAATTACAAATTATTTTTTAATGAAAAAATTTATTGTCTGTTTACTTGTTGCTGCTTTTGCATTGCCCGCCAGTGCCAATGAAGGTATGTGGTTTTTAATGCACATAAAGCGATTAAATTATGTGGATATGCAAAAGATGGGCCTTCAGCTTACTGCCGAAGAAATCTATAGCATCAATAACGCTAGTCTTAAAGATGCCATTGTACAATTTGGTGGCGGCTGTACTGCCGAAATTGTTTCGGACCAAGGCTTGGTCTTGACCAACCATCACTGTGGCTATGGTGCCATTGCCGAGCTTTCCACTTCCGAGCACGATTATTTGACCAATGGCTATTGGGCGCCAACCCATAAGGATGAATTGAAACCAAAGGATCTCTCCGTTCGTTTCTTTGTTCGCATGGACGATGTTTCAAAACGCATCCTGGGCAGAGTGAATGATAAAATGACCGAACTGGAAAGAGAAGGGGCCATTAATCAGGAAATTGCCAAAATCGAAATGGAAAACAACGGCGATGGAAAATACACTGTTTCTGTAAAATCTTTCTATAATGGAAACGAATATTACTATTTTGTTTACCAGGATTATAACGATGTACGTTTGGTTGGAACACCTCCAAAAAGCATCGGGAAATTTGGTGGCGATACCGACAACTGGGAGTGGCCCAGACATACCGGTGACTTTTCGCTTTTCCGCGTGTATGGCGATGCCAATGGAAATCCTGCCGAATATTCAAAAGATAACGTGCCGTTAAAGCCAAAATATCATTTGACCACCAGCCTAAAGGGTTTTCAGGATAATGATTTTGCCATGATTCTGGGATATCCGGGCCGTACCAACCGTTGGATGCCAGGAGCAGGAATTGAGCAGAACGTAAATTATGCTTATCCAGCTTGGGTTGAGGCTTCAAGAACGGCCATGGATGTTATGGAAAAATATATGGCAAAGGACCAAGATGTAAATCTTAACTATGCCTCCAGTTATGCAAGTATTGCCAACTACTGGAAAAACCGTCAAGGGATGATTGATGCTTTGAAGCAACACCAAACGGCACAGACCAAATATAAAAACGAGGCGAGTTTTCAAAAATGGGCATCCAAAAAGAATAATAAGGAATATGCCAATGTAATGCCCGTAATCAACGAGTATTATAAAAACACCAATGAAATCAGCAAGCATAATAATTATTTAAGTCTTTTGCTTCGTACCCGTACTGCCACAATTCCCTACCGATTAGGGAAAGCCATGGAATATTATTTGGAGCAGAACGATGCCAAAAAAGCGGAAGTATTACCTAAGCTTAAGGAGGAAATAGAAAACCTGTACGATGGTCTTTATATGCCGTTGGAAAAAGATATGCTTGCTGCCCAATTGAATCTATATGCGAGCAAGGCGAAAAATCCTGCAGAAATGGTGGCAAAAATCGCCCAGAAAAATGACAATTCCGTAGAAGCATGGAAAACCTACATCAACAACGCATTTGATAACAGCATTTTTGCGAGTAAGGAAAAGGTAGAGGCTTTTATGGCATCTCCAGATATTTCTGTATTACAAAAAGATCCGTTGTATCTACTTTCCGTAGATTTATTGGACAGATATCGTTTTAAAAGCGATGAGGAAAAACAATGGGATAATGATTTTCAAAAGGCATATCGCTTGATGGTGCAGGGAATGCGACTACAAAATCCTGATAAAAAATACTATCCGGATGCCAATAGTACTTTAAGGTTGACTTACGGTAAAGTAAATTCCTTGCCTGCCGATGATAGAAATGACGCCATGGAAAATTATTATACTACCCTTAAGGGGACTGTTGCCAAATATCAACCAGGCGATGCGGAGTTTGATATGCCCAAAAAATTAATGGAACTATATGAGAAGAAAGACTATGGTCAATACGCTGATAAAGATGGCTATTTGCCGGTTAATTTCCTGACCGATAATGATATCACCGGTGGAAACTCGGGATCTCCTGTTCTTAATGGCAAAGGAGAACTTATAGGTATTGCCTTTGATGGTAACATTGAAGCTATGGCGGGCGATGTTATTTTTGATGATGAATTGCAACGATGCATCAATGTGGACATCCGATACGTGTTGTTTTTGATCGATAAATTGGCCGGTGCGGGTCATATTGTTGATGAGATGACTTTGGTGAAATAAGAAATTAATTTTTATACCCTTTAAAATCCCACTTTGTTGTTATAAACAGGTGGGATTTTTTATTGACAATATTTTATTGGGTACTAATTGAATAAAACCAAGGCAGTCCTGATATATGAGACTATCAGAGTCAAGATTTGACGCCTAAAACGGGAAGCGTCCAACTCTGCAAATTGTAAATATTCCGGATTATTAAAGACAGTGTTGCATTAATTTGCTGTTAAAGGTATGTTCGATTAATATTCTGGATATGATATTTGTTTCGGCAACCAAAATTCTGATAGGAACCCAAGGGATTCCGTTTTGAATTATTGTTGTTTGGCGGTTAGGGCAAAACTTTTATTTAATTTTGCCCACTTTAGTACGAAAGCCAATTCCCTTCGGACCTTAAATATTTCCTGATCGATGCATGAATATCAATTTTTATCGCTTTTGTTTGTGTTGTTTTTTTCCCCTACAGTGGATTCAGAAGGAGGTTTTTCCAATGCCGATGCCTATGCTGCCTTTAAAAACGAACCTGCTTATATAGCTGATCCCACTCCTGCTCGAAAGGAATATTATGATGCATATAACAAAACTTTGGACCATTGGGGAGCGGACTATGAAGAGCTGTATGTACCCACGTCCAAAGGTATGGCCCACGTTATAACCAGCGGGCCCAAAGATGGTGTGCCAGTGATATTAATGCACGGAATGGCGGCAAGTTCCACTATGTGGTATCCCAATGCTAAACCATTATCCCGCCAATACCGACTATTTGCAATAGACCTTATAATTGAGCCGGGAAAATCCTACATCACCGAGGAGTTCAAAAACCTACACCAAATTGCCGAATGGTATCAGGAAATATGTGATCAGCTCAACTTGGATTCCTATCACATTATCGGTACTTCCCGCGGCGGATGGCTGGCCACTGATCTTGCCATGAAGTCCGATAAAACCAGAAGTTTAATATTGTTAAGCCCTGTTCAGACCCTTATGTGGATGCCTCCAAGTATGGGATTGGCAAAAAATATGTTCAACATATTCTACTCAAAAGAAAAAAGAGCCAAGCGGACTATGGAAACCTTATCGAATGACCCATCAAAATTGGAAAAGGATTATGTGGATCAATATCATCTAGCGCTTGAAAATGATACCTTAAGAAAATTTGTAATACAAATGAGACCTTTCCCCAGAAAGGAATTGGAGCAACTGGAAGCTCCAACTTTATTGTTGATTGGAGATCGGGACCTGTTTAATACAAAAACGGCTATTCGTATAGGACGAACCTTTATCCCAAACATTGAGGCCGAAGTAATTCACAATTCGGGTCATTTTTTATCCATTGATCAAACGGAGCAGGTAAATAATAGAATGCTGGAATTTATGCGAAAAGTAGATGACGGGATAGCGCACAATAAAAAATTGGCGCAAGAAAAATAAAAAGAGAAGAAAAATTTAGGAGTAAAATATTTACGGAAGACTCGTCGATCTAATACTATTCATACTATTTTTTTTGAACAAATTCGGACAAAATAAAATGCAAAAAACTACGGGAAAAGGAATGCGCCGGGATTATATCCTGATAGCCCTGATGCTTACTATGAGTTTAGCAGCGATGGACAGTACCATAGTTGCCACTGCTATTCCCCATATTGTCGGGGATTTAGGAGGCTTTTCTCTTTTTAGTTGGTTATTTTCCATTTATCTACTTATTCAAACCATCACCATACCGGTATATGGCAAGCTAGCAGATATCTACGGCAGGAAGCCTATTTTGATCATTGGTATCGTTATTTTTGTTATTGGATCGGCTACTTGCGGTGCTGCTTGGAATATGTATTCGCTTATAGCCTTTCGGGGTGTACAAGCAGTGGGGGCGGGTGCAATAATGGCGACGGTAAACACTATTGCAGGTGATATCTATACCATTCAAGAAAGGGCGAAAATCCAGGGTTGGTTATCAAGCGTATGGGGGATTTCTGCCATTCTTGGGCCTGCCATTGGCGGAGCCCTTGCCGATTACGCTTCCTGGCGATGGATATTTTTAATAAATATTCCCGTGGGCGCGGGATCCATAGCATTGATAGCTTATTTCCTTCACGAAAACAAAGCCCATCATAAGCACAAAATCGATTGGGCCGGGGCAGGGGCACTTTTAATTACAGGCACCATCGTTATGTTTGGCCTGTTACAAGGGGGGCAAAATTGGCCTTGGTTTTCTTATAATTCTCTTGTCCTGCTTATTGCCGCTGTTGTAATGATTTATGTCACTATGCGTATTGAACGCAAGGCAGAAGAGCCCATATTGCCAAAATGGGTATGGAAGAAAAGGGTGATTCTTGGCGCCAACCTCGCCACCATTGGAATGGGAATCATGACCATGGGGCCGAGTATGTATCTGCCCGTTTTTGCCCAATCGGTAACAGGAGTGGGTGCAATGGCTGCGGGATTTATATTGGCCAGTATGAGCATTACTTGGCCGCTATCATCATCTTTGTCGGGAAAACTTTATCTGCGCATTGGGTTCAGGAATACGGCATTATGCGGAATTATTATAGTGATTATTGCCGCCGCCAGTTTTTTATGGCTTTCCTTTCCCGGGCCCATTGTGGCCTTGGTAGCCATTCAAATGTCCTTGGGTGCGGGTTTTGGATTAATAACCACTCCGCTTTTGGTGGGAATCCAGTCAACGGTTGTTTGGGGACAACGGGGCGTGGTGACAGGTTCCAGCATGTTTTCACGTTACTTTGGACAAAGCATAGGCGCAGCGGTTTTTGCAGCGGTTTTCAATGCCACCTTGACCAATAAACTGGAGGCTGCCCCTAAAAATCTGCAATCAGGGTTACCGTCGGTGAATAAGGTAGTGGAAGTGCTTCAATCCCACTCCTCAGTCTCAGATGTAAATCTTTACTTAAGGGAAGCGTTTTTCTGGGCGACGCATAATGTATATGCCACAATGGTTGTGGCAGGGATCGTAACCCTTGTTATCTTATTGCTCACGCCTGCCAAGTTTCCTACCATTCAGGAAAATTTGAATACAAATCGTAGTCAGGAGAGGTAGATAAGAACCAAAAACAAAAGCCTTAATAATTCAAGGTTATAATTGGTTGTTGGATGTACGGGAAATATTTCCTGTTTTTCCTTTCCTGCCGGATAAAAAATAGGCTTAATATGCAGATGCCCATTATCAGCCAATAGTTTATTATAGTCTTTTATTTGCGTTAACATTTTATTAGGAAACATGGCTTTATCATGCCTTTATCATGCCTTTATCCTGCCTTTATCGTAGCAGGATCCATACTTTGAAAATGGAATATTTTCGATACTTTCGGAAAGATACCAAGGTCTGTTTATAAGCAAAAGAGGCGCATCAATTTTAATCTGGGAATATGTACGAATTTTTTTATTTTCAATAAATAAAAATTCCATGCACTTTGGTTTTGGTTCATGACTCTTAATCCTTAACTCCTCCAGTCATGATAGCAATTGGGACAATTAAATTCTCTTTAGTACAAACTCAAGCCCAGCCCAAAGGTGGTCTGGTTATGGTTGTAATCGATCAAACTCTCGCCGTAGCCTGAAAAAATCTGCGCATGCAGTTTCAGGTTTTTATAGACTCTATAGGAATAGTCCAATCTGGCACTGGCATGACTATTGTCACCTCCGCGAAAAGAATGTCTTGCAGCTAACTGAAATTCATTTTTCCCTTTGGCATAGGTTAGTATAAGTTCTCCCCGTCCCATATAATTTTCGATTCCGGGGTTATTATCCTTTTCGGAGTCTTCGGGAAACCGAATCCACGGATTAAAAACTATCTGCAAATCATTTACTTCCCATCCCAACTGGAAAACAAGCCTGTTCCAGCTTCTGCTCAAAGGATCGGCACGGCCATTACTTTCGTGTGCCACACCCATTCCTGCAAATACACCTTTAAAATTTCCGAGGCGGTATGGAGTTGCGAATAATATAAACAGCTCCGGCTGATAATCTGTTTCCCTAAAGGGCCTGGAAAGTTCATTGTTGTAGATCTGCCATCTAGAACTTTGTGTATAGGCTCCCCAAAGATCTCCACCTAGGCCATGGCCTAAAATGTTTTGGAGCACCTTTATTTTAAAGCTTAGTTGAAAAGAAAGTTCCACAGGGTTATAGGGAATGTCCAATGGAAGTTCATTATTGGGATTGCTACTGGTGGGCGACTTATTTACATCGGAAGTATAATTGGACAGCAAAATATATATGGGCCGATAGGGAACAACCCTAAGTTGAGGATCGCTATTTTTGGATAAGGAGTCCAATTGCCATTTTTCTTCAAGGCTCAAGTATTTTGTGGGATCCTGGGCTATGGTTTTATGTGAGGGAAATAAAAGAAGGAATAATATAGTTATATAGGTAAAACGCATTCTAATTGTTTAGGATGTAAAGGTAAACCTTGAACATTAAAGCTTTTGTTAAGAAATATTTATTTTGTATTTACTACTTTGGCTGAAATTAAATGGGTGATCCGTTGAAAAAAGGATTGCCATATTACACCTAATATATATGGCATCAGGGATTTTCGCAGTATTGGATGATATAGCTGCAATCATGGACGACGTAGCCATGATGAGTAAGGTGGCGGCCAAAAAAACTGCTGGTATTTTGGGTGATGATCTCGCCGTAAATGCCGAGAAAGCTTCAGGCTTTGCCTCTTCCAGAGAACTTCCTGTTCTATGGGCCATTTCAAAGGGATCGTTGCTCAATAAGGTGATTATCCTTCCCATCGCCTTTTTGCTGACGGCTTTTTTACCCGTTGCAATTACGGTAATACTGGTCCTGGGCGGGATTTATCTGGCATATGAAGGTGCCGAGAAGATATTCGTGTTCTTGTTTCCGCATAAGCATACCGTGGAGTCCAAGCTTCAAGAAGGAATTACAGAGGCGGAGATACTGGCAATCGAAAAAGTTAGGGTAAAAGAGGCCATAGTAACCGATTTTATTTTATCCATAGAAATTGTGATTATTGCTCTGGGCAGCGTGGTTGGTAAACCTCTCTTTTCACAAATTGTTGTAGTGAGTATTATAGCCCTAGTTGCAACCATAGGGGTTTATGGCATTGTGGCTTTAATTGTCCGTATGGATGAGGTGGGATATAAGCTTATAGCCAGTAGCAAGAAGGAAAAAAGTTTTATAAAAACTTTAGGGACTTTGCTGGTTAAAGCGCTGCCCTACGTTATAAGGGCTTTAAGTGTAATTGGGACCATTGCCTTGATTTTTGTGGCAGGTGGTATTTTTGTACACAATATCGATCTCTTTCATAATCTTTTTCCGTCCCTTCCATCGTTGGTCCTGGAATTTGTGGTAGGCTTGGTTTTGGGATTTTTGGCTTTGCTGGTTGTTGGGGTTTTAAAATTATTTTGGAAAACCCTGAAGAAATTATTTTAACTATTTTTCAAGATATATCTTATATTCTGTTTCCGGAACATTTTCTGATTTTGTAAAAGCAAGATTGCGGAAAAAATTGGCAATATTTGTATTTTATCTTTATAGAAGGTTATTTTTTAAACAAAGATTTCAAATGCATATAAGTCTTTCTTCTCTAATATATAGAGTACCTCTTTGAAAGGATAAATAAATTGAGGAATAAATATGTTTTTGAAAGTTAGAATTAAAGTTATTATTGGAAGATGAAATATTCAGTCAATTAAGTCATTGTTATTTCTTTTCTTCAATATGTTTTCTAGTTGCTCAATTTTTTCCCTTAGTCTAGTGTTCTCCTCTTCTAACGGTTTTATTAATTTTTTATATACTTTTTGGATATTGTCGTTTACAATTTCTGTCCAATGAGATTCCCTGTCTTTTTCTACATTTTGAATAATTGTGTTTCCTTCCATAAAATAATGCCAATCAACTTGGAGAATCTCTGAGATTCTTTTTAGCCTATCCAAATTCATATTAGTTTTTCCTTGTTCAATTTTAGCATATGCCGGTTGGGATATCCCTAATTGGTTAGCCATGAACTCTTGCGAGTAATTTCTCTTTTCCCTAAAAGCTTTTATTTTTTGAGCCGCCGTGTACATAATTACTTCAATTATAACAGAAAGGAATAAATTATAATATTTAGTTGTTGGAAATGCCATTGGATATACATTCCTTTAATCCTATGTTAATTTAAGGAATTTTCAGTATATAATTAACTTATAGTTATTTAAATATGCAAAACTCGCTCTCTTATCAAACTATCTTAGTGCTTTTCCTTATTTTAGAAAGTGCACTTTCATTATATGCACAAGAAATCTTGTGGGAAAAGTCTTACGGTGGAATCCACTCCGAATATTTAATGGATGCCCAATCCACTGCAGATTATGGATTTATTTTGGCAGGTAGCTCTCTTTCGGGAAAAACGGGCAATAAAAAGCAAGAAAACAATAATAATCTTGATTATTGGATTTGGAAGATGGATGAGCGTGGAAATTTGGACTGGCAAAAAAGTTTTGGGGGGATGGGTGCTGATTTTCTTCTGTGTATAAAAAATACAACGGACGGGGGATTTATCCTTGCGGGAACATCTACCTCGATGAAAAGTGGAGATAAAAAGGACGATAGTTTTGGAGAGGAGGATTTTTGGATCATAAAGCTGAACGCCAAAGGAGATGAAGAATGGCAAAAAACAATCGGAGGTTTTGGACAAGATATTCTTAAAGTTATTCACCAAACTAAAGATGGTGGTTATATAGTGGGAGGTTCTTCAGAAAGTGCCATTTCAGGTCTTAAAACGGGACCTCATTTTGGAAGTATGGACTATTGGATTTTAAAGCTCAACAGCAGTGGTTTTATAGAATGGCAGAAAACATACGGTGGACAATTTCGGGATCAATTGGAGACTATCATCCCGACCCAGGATGAAGGTTATATAGTTGGAGGTTGGTCCAATTCCCCCATTTCTGGAAACAAAAATGAGAATTGTTTAGGCCAGGGGGATTATTGGATACTTAAACTAGACAAGAATGGAGAAATTGAATGGCAAAAGACTTTTGGTGGAGAGGAAGATGATCATCTTTATGTGCTGCTGGAATGTAAGAATGGGGGGTATTTGGCGGCGGGAAATTCACAATCCCATACTTCTGGCAATAAAGAAAAGGCCAATGGGAAGGGAACGGATTTCTGGATAATTAAATTAACTGTGACTGGTGAGTTTGATTGGCAAAATACTTATGATTTTGGACAGACAGATGTGCTTACTTCCGTCGTCGAAAGCAACGATGGCTCTTTTTTGGTTGGAGGTCACGCAAAAACCGAAAACACCGGGCTTTTAAAGGCAGACAAAAGGGGAGTCAATGATTTTATCGCACTGAAAATTGACGCAAAGGGTGAGGAGAAATGGAGACAGACTGTTGGTAGTGGAGGAGATGAAATTCTAAAAAAATTAATTGAAACAAGAGATGGTGGATATGTGTTGGCTGGTACTTCAAGAGGAGACCCGTCAAGAGATAAAAATACAGGTCAAGGCCTAAGCGATTTTTGGGTAGTAAAGTTGAAAGATCAGGAGAAGAAGGAAGAATCTGAACGTTATTTGAGCCTAGAGGCCATTCCCAATCCCACAGACAATTTTACCAATATTATTGTTAATCACGATTTTGAAAACGGAAATGCGAGCGTATATGATATTACGGGAAAATTACTTCAACATTTTCAGATTTCTAGCAGAACGGTACCTATTGAACTTCGCAATCTCCCCGTGGGAATCTATTTGGTTACCATTACCACAAATGTATCCTCGGAATCAGTTAAAATTTTAAAAAGCAAATAGATATGAGACAGATTTACCTTTTTCGTCTTGTGATGCTGGTTGTAATCGCCTTTTCTGCAAAAGCTCAAATTGGATCCGAGGACCCGCCTACTACCGATTATAATAATATCAAAATGCCTGAGTCTCCCAACGTATCTAGTTTCACCAAATATGGAAATACCACGGTAAATACTGCGGTAGGAATTCCAAATATCGAAATTCCAATTTACACATTTGAGATTGATGGGGTAAGCATTCCAATTTCTATTTCATACAATGCTACGGGGGTAAAGGTTTCTCAACTTTCCGGTGTAGTGGGCCTTAACTGGACGTTAAATACGGGCGGTGCCATTTCTCGAACAATAAGGTCAAGACCTGATGAATATTTGGGCTGGTATAACGATGAATATTCTTATCTGGACAATGATTGGTATGATTCTTACCCAGTTAATAACCCACAACTTGCGGAACTTTGGCAAAGGCAAATGATTGGCTCATTGGGTGATTATGACTCTGGGAAAGTTAAAAAGAACGACCACAATCCAGATTGGTTCAGTTATTCCTTTTTAGGTCATTCAGGCCATTTTATAATGTTACCTGGAAATACAGCAGGGGATATAATGAAAGAAAATAGGGACGAAATCACCTTTGATGTTATGGATCTCTACAATTTTGAACTTAATAATCGTTCTTATGCTGTCAATGCCCAAGATCAAAAGGGTAACCACTTTGTTTTTGGTATTAATGAAAGAAGTAATAACCGGTCTAGTGTAATAAGAAATTCCTCAAATAACCCCGATATTTATTCTTATGAAGGTAGTGACCAACATAATTTTCCTATAACTGCTTGGATGTTGTCTAAAATCGTTACAAAAAATGATAAGACGATTAATTTTAGTTATAGAAGTGTAAATCCTCAATATCGGTTGGAAAATGTAGATACCAGAATAACACTGGTGAAAAGTTGCCAGAGAGGAACGCCCTACGGAGCTTCTTTTGAGCATACCAACATCGATTATAACTACACTACTCAACTGATTGAGCGAATTTGGTCTCCAGACGGAAATATTGAGGTTTTATTTGAATATGAAACCGATCGAAATGCCTCTCATTGGAAGGAGAAACTGACAAAAATTACTATTAATAGTCTTTTGGATGGAAAAAAGAAAGAATTCCTTTTTGAATATAGCACATTCAGGGGCGATCCTAGGCTGAAGCTGGATACCGTAAAAGAAAGAGTATATAAAAACGGATCCCCTTGGGACAAACCCCCCTTTGTATTCACTTACAGAGGAAACAGTATGCCTAACAAGAATTCATTCTCTCAGGACTTCTATGGATACTATAATGGAAAAGCAGCCAATTCCTTAGTGCATAATAGTGCCTATATAAATAGCGCATTTAGTCTTCATCACATACAAGAACGATTAAGTGGAAAATTGGGTGATCGCCGTTTACACATCGAAAATGTTAAAAATGGTATCCTGGAGAAGATTCAGTATCCTACGGGCGGAAGAACTGAATTTAAATATGAGCCTAATGCTATTAATGAAAAATATTGCGGGGGCCTTCGCATTTCTGAAATAAGGGATATTGATGAAATAGAAGGAGTTTATAACAAGAAATCTTATAAGTATTCCGATTTGGTGGGAGATGGCCTTACCATTAATATTCATAAAACGTACAAAACCCATGAAAATGGATTTATAGATTTCAGTTCTGGTCCCGTTGCCGTTCCTGGTGAAATGAATAATCCTTATTCAGCGGGATATTTTTACAAGGAAGTAACTGTTATTACAAGCAATGGTAGGGAACAGTTTAAGGACAGATTTCGGTATGAACCTTTTTTTTCATTCCACAAATATGATTATAGGCTTATCGAAGAAATAAAATATAAAGGAGATGATCCAGTATGGCAAAAGGAGTGGACATACGGTCATATAACCCCACCAGATGATTTTTCCTGGAATGTATTAGGTTTATATATATGTTTTATTACGGGTAACAATAGTGAAGATAGAGGTTATGGTTATGGATCCAAGGTCCAATTTAGGGGCAACTATGCCTACCTACCCACCCGCATTGCTACTACGGAGCTTTTTGGTGCAAATAGAACTAATGGCATAACCACCATCCAATTCTTTGAGTATAACGAAGAATCCCTCTTAAAAACCAAGGAAATTACGGATACACGATTTTCTCGAAGAGATTTTAATGATTATATAATCAGTGACGAATTGGGAGAAGTAATTACAACAAACTTTCAATATCCTTGGAGCACTGGTATAAATTTGCCCAATCTCCCCCCTTCGCTTCCTATTAGCAAAGAAGTTTCCAGTCGTAGGCATGGAGGAAAAATAGACGGGAAGTTTTTTCAATATGACCGAAATGGAAATATTATGACCACTTTCCACTACAATAAGGGACAAGGAACCAGTTCATCTCCCGATTATGTACCCCGAGATTACGAGCAGATATCCTCTTTCCTTTTTGAAAATGGAAAACCGGTTCAGGTACTGGAAAACAACGGCAATCCTACTTCCTATATTTGGGGTTATAATAATCAATTTCCCGTGGCTAAGATAGAAGGTAAATTGAGAAGAGAACTCAATAATAGATTGGTTAGACAGATTGAGATAGAAACAAATACAAATATTCTTCAAGGGCTATTGAATAATCTTAGAAATGATCAAACAACGGTGAATGCAATGGTAACAACCTTTACGTATGATCCTCTATATGGTGTCACAACCATTACCGATCCCAAAGGAGAAGTTTCCTCTTATGAATATGACGAATTCGGACGATTAAGCATTATTCGGGATCCTAACGGATATATTTTGAGCGAGTCCAGATATAAGTACAGTAGGGAGTGAAATCTCCTCACGTTTATTAAAAAAAATGCCTAATTGAATTATTATGGAAAATACATTACTTCTTTCTAAGGCAAAGGTTGGTGACGATAAACTCTGGTTCTGGATTTTTTTTGTGCTTTTTATTTTTAGTGCCGTCATCAATGGGATATTAGCGCAAACTCCCAATTACATACAAACTACAACCTATAAAGTGGAAACTGAAAACCCTATTGTATTTCCAGATGTAGAAACGGGAGCTGTAGTGGTTACTTATTACGATGGTCTGGGAAAACCTATACAAGAAGTAGCGCATCAGCAAGCAGGAAATAATGGGGATTTTGTCACGCATATTGAATATGATGCCATAGGAAGGCAGATAATGAATTACCTACCTTATGTGCGCGAAAGTGCTACTCTCGATTTTGACCCTACAGCGAAAAGCAATACCAGTGATTTTTATGCGTCTTATGAAGATGGTTTCACATTTCCTTTCAGCGAAAAAGAATTTGAAAATTCATCATTAAATCGTATAACCAAGCAGGCTTCCCCAGGGGAATCATGGAGAATGGGTTCTGATAATGAAATGAGGTATTTTTATGACACCAACATTAAAGAAGAATTATATCACTTTACAGCCAGCTCAACCGACGCAAATATCACCTTGAGATACAACGGTAAATATCGCGAGGGTCATCTGTACAAAACCATTATAAAAGATGAAAATTGGAAGGCTCCTACTCTGGAAAACACCGTTACTGAATTTACTGATAAATTGGGAAGAACGATATTAAAGCGGAGATACAAGAAAAATGTTCCAAATCAAGATCCAGAGTTTCTTCCATTGGATACCTACTATATTTATGATCAGTATGGCAATCTAACCTATGTTCTGCCTCCTAAACTTTCGGAGCGGATTATTGCCGGCAACAATCTCACCAGCAATTATCAAGAGCTATTGGAGGCCTTAGGATATCAGTATATTTATGATTACAGAAATAGACTAATAGTTAAAAAACTGCCAGGAAGAAAAAATGAATACATTGGGTATGACCTCTTAGACCAAGTTATTGCAACCGGTCCCTCCCTTTCTCCATTTGGGGATGAATCTGAAGGATGGTTACGAACTAAATATGACGCTTATGGAAGAGTAGTTTATACAATGTGGAAAGCAGGCCCCGTGAATATCAATACTCTTAAAACTCTTATGAGCCAACATGGCTCTCGTTTTTTTGAAAATAGAAGTTCATCTCCAACTACCATTAATGGGGTGGTTTTTGATTATTCCAATTTAGTGAAGCCTACTTCAGGATATCATGTGCTAGCCGTAAATTACTATGATGATTACAAATGGGGTCAAGCACCTTCATCTATTCCAAATACGGTTTGCGATGGGGAAAGTGATGTGGATTATGGAATTAAAAAAATGCCAAAAGGATTGCCCACCGGTAATTGGACAAGGATTCTGACGGTTTCTGGCAGTAACAGGGGTAAAATTGATCATCTGCTATACGCAAAAAAATCAAGAGTGGTTCGGATGCATACAGATTATCCAGAAGGAGGTTATACTACTGTAGATAACAAATTTAATTTTATTGGACACAAACTTAAAACAATAACAAGGCATCGCAAAGATCGAACGGTATCCGAGCAGAAAATAGATGAGGAATATACTTATAATTCTCAAATGAGGCAAATTTTCCATTTCCATCAGATGAATAACGACCAAAGTCAATTGATTTCTAAAAACTCTTATAATGTTTTAGGTCAGCTATCACAAAAAAGTATTGGCGGTTCAGATTTATCAGGCGCTATGGCACTGCAAAAAGCGGATTACAAGTATAACATCCGAGGCTGGCTCACCCAAATCAACAACGTCGACGATTTGTATCAAAGTGGCGCACCTGCTGACCTTTTTGCATTCAAGATTAATTATGACAGTGTAGAAGATGATATTAACCGAGAGGTGAAACCCTTGTTCAACGGCAATATTGCAGAGACTTCCTGGCGCACTATCAATGATAATATAAAACGGCGATACGGATATAGCTACGACGGCCTCAACCGAATTACGGCCGCCTTTTATCAACGTCCTGATATGGCTATGCCCCGTGCCGATTCCTACAGCACCAGTTACAGCTATGACAGCAACGGAAACCTGCTCACTTTAAAACGGAACGGGCAAATGGACGGTGCGGACCCTCCAATTCCAATAGACGATCTTTTTTACAGATATGATGTTGGCGATGTTGGCAATCAATTACAGAATGTATTTGATCGTGAAGGCCACCCCGACGGCTATAAAGACGACCGTGAACGGGGTAGAGATACCCCAGATTTTAAATATGATGACTATGGAAATCTTGTTCTTGACAACGATAAAAAAATAAGTAAAATATTTTACAACCACTTAAACCTTCCCACAAAAATAATTTTTTCTGGGAGGGGCGAGATTGTGTATATTTATGACGCTTCCGGTGTTAAATTGGAAAAGGTAGTAACCGAGGGCACAACAATAGCCACCACCAATTATATGGACGGGTTCATATATAAAAATAGTAAATTGAATTTCTTCCCTCATGCCGAAGGTTATGTTCAAGCGAAGGCGGAACGGGATTATTATACGTTTGATTATGTCTATAATTATACCGACATCTGGGGCAATGTACGATTGAGCTACTCAGACCTTGACCTCAATGGAGCAATTGACCCGAACACCGAGATTTTAAAGGAGCGCAACTACTACCCATTCGGCCTTTTGCACAAGGGATATAACAATACCGTTATAGGTACAGAGAACAACTACAAACAGTATCAAGGACAAGAATACACGGAAGATTTAGGATTGAACACCCACGAATGGAAATACCGCGTCAGCGACCCAGCAATCGGGAGGTTCTGGCAGATTGACCCATTGGCAGAGGATTATGTTTATAACTCCACCTATGCTTTTCAGGAGAACAAAATGGGTATGGGTAGAGAACTTGAAGGATTGGAGTTAGCTCCAATCAACCCTATAAATATGTTCAACTTTGAAACCAAAGGAAAACCTGTTCTTACCTTTGGACTTCACAAAGCGAAATTGCCCATTGCACAGAGAAATGAAGGTGGCGGTATAGGAGCATTCATTGAAAATACCGCAAAAGCGATGTACAATGGTGTTGCATCCACTTTCAATGATGGGATGGCAGGAAAGGATATGGGCCAGATTACCGATGAAGGTATGGCTCAGATGGGAGATACAGTCAGAAAGATTGAAAATGGCGAGGGAACTATAGAAGATGCTGAAAACATAGTTGCTGGCGGGGCAATGATGTTGATGCGAGGCGGAAGAGGGAAAAATAAATTAAAACCAAATAAAGATGCTGTAGGCGACCATAGTTCCTTTGATGTAGATGTTAATGGAAATGTCTATAAATATGAAACCTACAAACAGACAAGTACAGGGCATTTTGACCCTCAAAAAAGATTTGATGGAGGTACTAAAGATGGTGGTCCTGGCGCACCGCATAGAAATAAGGCGACAGGGGAAGATGTGAACACACCACACGTTCAAGGTAAAACTGTAGAGGGCGGAGCGAGAAAACCTACCCCTGACGAGTTGCCGAATAATGACAGATTTAATAACAATAATTGATTGAATTATGCTGAGTTGGTTACAAGAGTGGTATTATAAAAATTGTGATGGCGATTGGGAACACGAGTATGGTGTGAAAATATACACTATAGATAACCCTGGCTGGGTCATTAAAATTGATTTGACCAACACACCTTATGAAAATATGGAATTGGAATACAAGCTGTATGAAAAATCAGAAAACGACTGGTATAGTTTGTCAGTAAAGAATAGGGTTTTCGATGGTGCTGGTGACCCAAGCAAATTAGATATAATAATCGAAAAGTTTAAAGAGCTTATCGAAACCAAATAACGAAGAACCGCCCAAGTGGCGGTTTTTTTACGTCCTAAAGCGAAGCAACGTTCTTGCTGAAGAAAATCCTTGAACTTTTTAGAGGTCAGCATCTTGTCAATCATCTTGAAAATAATCGCCCTATCGTCGGTATCAAGCTCGGAAATCAAACGTAACTGTTCCTGTGCTTGCTTATAAGTCCTATAGTAATACCAACAATTAATAAATTACCATAATGAAAGTGATTCCTATAATATTGATTTTTATTTTAAATGTTTTTAATATCGGACAAAACGATAAGCCCATCTATGTCGAAGGGAAATGTTACAAAGGTTATATTTTCGTTGAAAACACCAAATCAACACATATATTTGATTCTGCATTTGAAAGATTTACACCTACAAAAGAAGATATTGTTAATTTGGAAAGTAAGCTTAAAAAAAGAATTAAAGACATTAATAAAAACGAACCCAATCAAGGGAAGGGATGCCCAATTATTCATAGAAAGTTAAAAAAATATAATAGACAATACCTTGGTTATATTAATGAAAACGGGAATAAGATTATTTGGGTTAATTTTATCTGGGAAAAAAGCTGTCCTCAAAATTGGGATATGGAAATAGTTGCAATTTTAGATGGTTGTAGTCATTATTGGAACATAGAGTTTAATGTTGAGAAAGATTCTTTCTCAAAGTTTAAGGTAAATGGGAGAAGTTAAGTTGGCGGTATCCTCACTACTAGTCTATGATTAATGGCGATAAGAATAAGCAATGAAAAAAGAAACCACCTATGGCAACCTTACCAAAAACCGTGATAAGGACATTACAGAAATTAGGGACTATCTCATGAAGTATGTAAGTTAAAAAAATAGCGGGGGCCGGCCCCCGCTATTTTTTGTTTAACTTTTAAATTTTTACACATTATGAAGAAAGATGATTTAATTTCAGATGATTTTCTGAAGCAGTTCAAGACCCACGAAGAGCTCACGGGATTTTTAAAGCAGATCCAGAAGCGTGGTATCGAAAAGATGCTCGAAGGCGAGCTCGATGGCCATCTGGATCATGGCAAACACCAAAGGTCCACCGGCAACAATGTCCGCAACGGACACTCCAAGAAGAAAATAAAATCTTCCTTTGGTGAATCCGAGATCTCGGTCCCCAGGGACAGGGAGGCATCTTTCAATCCAATGATCGTCACCAAACGGGGCAATATGGTCGATGGCATCGAAAACGTGATCGTATCGCTCTACGCCAAGGGAATGACCAACAGCGATATCGAGGAGCAGATCCGGGAGGTCTATAGTTTTGACGTGTCCACCTCGACCATCTCAAGGATCACGGAAAAGATATCGGGCGATATAGTGGCCTGGCAGAACCGCCCTCTGGAACCCGTCTACCTGATTGTCTGGATGGACGGCATCGTATTCAAGGTACGCGAGAACTCCAAGGTCATCAACAAGACCATCTATATAGCCGTCGGCCTGCGCCGGGACGGTAGAAAGGAGGTCTTGGGTCTATGGCTCGGAAAGAACGAATCGGCGGCCTTCTGGATGACTGTACTGACCGATATAAGGGCGCGCGGCACGGAGGATATCCTGATCACGGCCACTGATAACCTCAATGGTTTTACCGATACGATCAAGAACGTATTCCCCGAGTCCAAGACCCAGATATGCGTGGTCCACCAGATACGCAATGCCTGCAGATATGTCGTATGGAAGGATAAAAAAGCCTTTACCGCCGATATGAAACATATCTATAACGCCCCGAACCAAGAGGCCGCCAGGATGGCCCTAGAGGATTTTGCCCAAAAATGGAACGACAAATATTCCTATGCCATCAAGAGTTGGCGAGACAATTGGGAAGAGCTCACAGTGTTCTATGAGTTCCCCCTGGAGATCCGCAAGATCATATATACTACAAACCTGATAGAGAACCTCAACGGAAAGGTAAGAAAGTACACCAAGAACAAACTTTCCTTCCCAACAGACGATGCCGTGATGAAATCCGTATATTTGGCAGTACGCGAGGCCACCAAGAAATGGTCAATGCCCATTAGGAACTGGGGCATTATCCTAAATCAGTTCCTAACGATCTATGAAAAAAGGGTCAGACTTTAAAAAAGTCCAACCCCTGTTATTTTAAACTTACACACTTAACGGGATAGTGTCAAATTATCTATAACCATTTAAACCTTCCCGTAAAGATCACCTTTTTGGGCGGGGAGATCGTTGAATATTCCTATCTTGCCGACGGTACAAAGCTAAAGAAAACCACGAAAAGCCCGAGGTCCAGTACGAACACCACCGAATACCAAAATGGGTTCCAATATGAAAACGGCAAGTTGGAGTTTTTCCCTCACGCGGAGGGGTATGTGAAGGCCATGGAGGTTTCGGGGCACAACGAGTTCCATTACGTTTTTACCCATAAGGACCATTTGGGCAATATACGGATGAAATACACCAATCATCCACAGACCGGGCTTACCGAGATACTTGAGGAAAACCATTACTATCCGTATGGATTGACGCACAAAGGGTACAGCGGGCACCACTTGACCGTTGGGCTGGGTCAACCCGGTACGGGGATTACCCTTATACCCGTAAGCCCAGAAAACAATGATAGCTATCTGTACAAGTTCGGGGGTATGGAATACCAAAGCGGATTGGATACCTATGATTTTGGCGCGAGGAACTACGATGCCGCACTGGGCAGATGGATGAACCTGGACCCGTTGGCGGAGCTGATGCGGCGGCATTCTCCCTATAATTATGCGTTCAACAATCCTGTATATTTTATTGATCCGGATGGGATGGCACCGATACCAGGCAGTTCCTTGGTGCCCGATACGAAATATTTGGGAACTATGGATACCTCTACGGGTGGGTTTAGTGGTACCGATGTGCGTACTTTTGACAAAAATGGAAAAACCTTGGATTCCGTAACGGTGAACGATAACCAAGGGGTGGACATAAGTGCGGATGGCGCTATTACCGCAAATGACAGACAAACTCCTGGTGATTGTGGCAAACCTCCCTGTGGCAATACAATTTCTCCAACTAATTTTGGGCCTCCATCTGTTTTTGATTTTGATAGTTTGGATAGGGGCGGCGCGAATAATCCAAATACGACGCCCACAGAAAGTTCGAATTCCAATGTTTCTAATGGAATAGGAGGGCTGACACTTACAATGGGTGTGAAAAATGAACTAATTGAATTGGCTGGTAAAGGAGGAGAGTTGGGATCTGGAGCGGGAAAATATTTAAAATATTCTAAAGGATTGGGGTATGTTGGTGCCGGCATCAATACCGCTTTAGCTTTAGATCAATATGTACAGAATCCGACCGCTGGCAATGCGACACGGATTGCAGTCCAAGGCTTAGCAATAGGAACTGCATTTATCCCAGGGGTGGGCTTGGTCATTTCATTAGGTATTGGCGGTGCTGACATGATTTGGGGAGAACAATTTTATGACTGGATAGATAATAATTAAAATTTAAGAATGTTGAATTATTTGTACTATAAGTTATATCGCGCCTCCTTAAAATCTTCTTTGAAGGATATTCCTGAATTTATGACAGCTGTTTCGTTTGGGGGACTAATTAATATTAATATTATGATATTAAATATTTTATTATCCAAATTGAATATAATGTCATATATATTTTCAAACTCAATAGAAGTTGGGGTTTTTGCTTTTACCTCTATAGCGTTATCTATGCTATATTTTAATAAAAAACGAATTAAATGGATCTTGGAGAAATATTCTCAGGAAAGCAACAAGCAAAGAATAAGAGGAAATGTTTTTGTAGCAATTTATGTTGGAATATCTTTCTTGTTCATATTTCTTGTGCCATTGTTTAAACCAGGTGAGATATAATCACCGCTCTCGGCAGGTGGATGAACATTGACCCATTAGCGGAAATGATGCGCAGGCATTTGCCCTATAACTATACTTTTAATAATCCGGTGTATTTTATCGATCCGGATGGGATGGCGCCCATTCCAGGGAGCTCTCTGGCATCAGATACTAAGTATTTGGGAACTATGGACACCTCCACGGGTGGGTTTAGTGGTACCGATGTGCGTACTTTTGACAAAAATGGAAAAACCTTGGATTCCGTAACGGTGAACGATAACCAAGGGGTGGACATAAGTGCGGATGGCGCTATTACCGCAAATGACCGGCAAACTCCGGGGGATGGTTTCTCTAATAACTCAGGAAAATTTAAAGCTTTTTTTCAACAAGTGAGTAAGAATAGTGCTAATTCGAAGGAAAATAGTTATGTGGCAGGAGAAGGAAGTATTAGCTCTGAACAATTCCGGGACACTTATGCCGGAATGACAGAAGGGGAGATAATGCGTGGTGAATCTTCTTTTTTTGGTTACAAATATCCCAATCGAATGGCTGACAAAAGTACCCGTTTTGTAATGCTTCCAAATGGAAAAGAAGTGGATATGATTCATTTTATGGTGGTAGGTCGGGCCGGCCATGTATTGGGTTTTGCAAATGAGGTACAACAAGCAATTCAATTTTCTAATAGTGCCTTTAATCCACAGGATTTATATTCCAATAAATTGGGAATAAATTTTTTCCGCTCTTATGCTCCATTAATTAAGCAGAATCCTACTCAAATATCCAATTATATTCATCAATATTTGAATAGTCTGGGTGTTTTGAACCCACCAGCTTATCAGTCCCAGTATCCAACGATGGGAATTAAATATTAAAAAATGATGAATAAATTTCTTAAAATATTCCTGGTTTCTATTATTGCTTTATTTATTGGTGCAATAATTTATCTGAATTACGAAACCCATTTTAGCAAAGCAGCAAAAGAAGGAAAAGCCAATATAGAGAATATTAAAAAAGTAAAGAAGGGGATGAATGAGAAAACAGTTATTAAAATTATGGGAGAGCCTGATTATATGGATTACTGTGACGTTTTTAAAACCTTAAAAGGTTACAATTATCACACCAATGACAAAAGTTGGATGTATGTTACCGTTTGTTTCGACTCCATAATGACCGTTCAAAAAACTTATTATCCGAAGAAAAATTAAAACCTACATCAGGAAGAAATACCCCGCTGGCACCGCCGTGTTCCTCAAAATTGCTAGGGCGAATGGAGGTAAAATGATACCGATGGTTGCTTCTTGAAAAAATATTAATAATATTTGAAACCAAATCAGTTTGGGAATATTTTGAGGTCTGGCGATGGCCGACTGGAATGAGGATTTAATTTAAAAAATTGAACAAATAAACTATAAATACAACATCCGCGGCTGGCTCACGGACATCAACAACGTGAACAACCTGAACCAGCCTGGGGGCGGGCCAATGGATCTGTTTGCCTACAGGATCAATTACAATACGGTAACGGACGGTATCAACGGGAAGGTAAGGGAGCTTTACAACGGCAATATCTCCGAAACCTTCTGGCGTTCGGCTACGGACAATATCCTGCGCAAGTACGGCTATGGGTATGACAACCAAGACCGGTTGACGGCCGCTTATTACCAGCTGCCCAACACGGCTATTCCCAGGGCGGATTCCTACAGCACCGCGTACAGCTATGACCTGAACGGGAACCTGCTCACCCTAAAGCGCAACGGACAAATAGACGACCCGACTTTTATGGTGGCCATAGATGATCTGCTATACACCTATGACAACGGCAACAAACTGAAGGCTGTACGGGATTACCAAGTGCATCCCGCGGGCTATAATGACCGCCATACCAGTGCCAATGTGGACGATTTTGAATACGATACCTTTGGCAATATGGTAAAAAACAGGGACAAGGACATTACAGATATTGTCTATAACCATCTGTGCCTTCCCCCGCTCCCGCACAATTGCATCGGGTGGTCACCCAAGCCCAAAGACCCGAAACGGTATTTTATTAAAAATGAATATATAAGCAATAAAAACATTAAATTGCTTGAATGATATAAAAATGAATATTATGATAACGACAATAAAACGGGGAGCTACACAAAAGAGCATCAAAAACACTTTGGAAAATTTGTCGAAAAACTTAAACATCAGAGGTGTTAATGTTTATAAGTATGTAGGCAAAATTAGTCTCAAGCGAGATGCTCTAGAAATACAAAAAGCACTTCGCAATGAATGGGAATAGGTTGTTGTTGGATACCAATATTATTCTCTATCTGTTAAATGGTGATGAAACTTTGGCCGAGTTGTTAAATGAAAAACAATTGTATATCTCCATTATCACAGAGTTGGAATTATTGGGTTATAAAGGTATAACGGCAAAAGAGGAAAAGGTTGTCAACGAATTTGTATCACAATGCAAAACTATAAACATAACCAGCGAGGTAAGACAGAACACGATTAAAATTAGAAAAAAGTACAATACCAAACTTCCTGACAGCATCATAATGGCAACGGCCCAATATCTAGAATTGCCCCTTGTCACTTCGGATGCCGAATTTAAAAAGGTAGATGATTTAAACCTGTTATATTACGAAAATTAGAGCCGTGATTGCCTTTTCTTATTGCCAAAAGAAAAGGGAATGGAGATAATTGCGTGGTGTATTATGACAAATCATGTCCACTTGGTTTTTCGAAGTGTAAAGGGCCGGCATCCATCGCCTCTGTTGGGAGATTTTAAACGATTTACGAGCAAGGCGGCAGTAAAGAGAAAATCCATGAGAGAGTAGAAAGGAGTTTTTACGAGAGCAATTTAAGAAAGCCGCTGCAAAATCATCCCATGTGAAAACGTATCAGTTTTGGAGGCATCACAACAAGCCTATTGAGTTGTGGAGCAACAAGGTTATTTGGGAGAAGATCAGTTAGGTTCACAATAATCCCGGAGAGGCTGGTTTGATTTATAGAGCTCAAGATTATGTTTATAGCATTGTTGCGGATTATACAAATTAAAAAGGATTGTTGGATGATATTGTATTATTTCGGTTTTATGGCTGAATAAGGGGTTGGAAAGTTTATTTAAAATTGGGCAAGGAACGCGATGCAATCGCGCACCAGCGGGGGCTAAAAAAGATGATAGATATATTTACTATCGATGAGAAGATAAAACTTAAGAAACCCGATCAGAGCACGATGGAGATCAAAAATGAGGAGCCGGTTGAGCCGCCGGATCCGGATAAAGAGGTCACGGTTAAAAGAAAAAGTTGGATGGCTACTTCGTTGGGTAATCATGAATCTGTCCTCCATAAATTTCAGGATAAGGACACAACTGTACTATATAAGGATACAAAATTAGTTAGTTTATTGAATGTGAGAGATTCAATAAGATGGTCTAAGAAAGTAAACTCAAATAACAAAAAATAGTTATAAATTATGAACAACCAATTTCTAATATTTGTTTTACTCTTAAATACAGCAATTGTTTTAATATCCTGCAAGGAGAAATCAATTGAACCTCATTCTAATGATATTTCCGATGAAATGGTGTTAAGCGAAACAATTGAATATAAGATGGAATTTCCTGATACTGTATTCTTAAATAAGCCATATAATGGAGTACTCCATTACAAAAGCATTTTAGACAGCATTACAACGAGCTTTGACGACAAAGACAATGATCGCTTTCCTTTATTTATAATGGGAATAAGCGACAGCATAAATCAGGACGAAGAATATTTAATAAAGCATTTGGTTAAGGATACATTTGGGGCTATGGACAATAGGGTTATTCCTTTCTATGATATAAAGTTTTCCAAAGTGGGAATTCAATATTTAGATGGATTTATAAATGATATAGTTGTGATTAATCTTAAAAGAAAGGATTCTGAAGGCAATGACTTAGCTCGGCTAATTGAAAACAATGTACGTGTTATCCATAAAGTATATGTACTGGATAGTCTAAATATAAATAGATAAAATCCTTTTGGTTCAAGGAAAGAATTTGGAATCCGCGGGCTACGACGACCGCCATACCAATTCCAATGTGGACGATTTTGAGTACGATGCCTATGGCAACCTTACCAAAAACCGTGATAAGGACATTACGGAAATTATCTATAACCATTTAGACCTGCCCGTAAAAGTAACCTTTTTGGGCGGGGAGACCGTGGAGTACACCTATCTTGCGGACGGTGCCAAGATAAAGAAAATCTCCAAAAGACCCGGTTCCAGCACAAACACCACCGAATACCAAAATGGTTTCCAATATGAAAACGGCAAGCTGGATTTTCTCCCACATTCCGAGGGGTATGTAAAGGCCACGGAGGTTTCCAGGCACAACGAGTTCCATTACGTCTTTACCCATAAAGATCATTTAGGTAACATACGGATGAAATACACCAAACATCCACAAACAGGGGAAACGGAGATACTGGAAGAAAACCATTACTATCCCTATGGATTGATGCACAAAGGATACAGCGGGCACCACTTGACCGTTGGGCTGGGCCAGGTGGGTACGGGGATTACCATTATTCCCGTAAGCCCGGAAAACAATGATAGCTACCTGTATAGATTTGGCGGAATGGAATACCAAAGTGGATTGGATGCCTATGATTTTGGTGCGAGGAACTACGATGCCGCACTGGGCAGATGGATGAACCTGGACCCGTTGGCGGAGATGATGCGCAGGCACTCACCCTATAATTATGCTTTTAACAATCCTGTGTATTTTATTGACCCGGATGGGATGGCGCCCATTCCAGGAAGTTCTCTGGTATCAGATACTAAGTATTTGGGAACTATGGATACCTCTACGGGTGGGTTTAGTGGTACCGATGTGCGTACTTTTGATAAAGAGGGAAAAACCTTGGATTCCGTAACGGTGAACGATAACCAAGGGGTGGACATAAGTGCGGATGGCGCTATTACCGCAAATGACCGGCAAACTCCGGGAGATGTTGGTACAGGCGGCAATCCTATAAAAGGTCTATTCAATAAATTATTTTCATATACTAATATATATGATAAGGACAACCCATTAATCATTGAAAACAACCTAATTGAAACAGGTTCGGTAGAAGTCTCTAACCCCGTAGATGAAACAATTTTAAAGACTACTCAAGGTGCAGCTTTAGGTGCAGCTGGATGGGGATTAAATAAACCTCTATCTGTCTTAGCAGGGGCTTTAGGCGCCCATGTTTCCTCTCCCAATTCCACAGTAGTGGTTGAATATGAAGTTCGTGAGGTGAAAAAATGGCATGGATCTGTAACTTACAACTTACTGAATAGAGAAATATTGTCTGTCAATACACACTACACAGTTTCAGAGCAACAAATACAGTTGAAATCTGTAGATACCGAGTCGATGGGGATTTCAAGAAAAATGACTTTCACTACTAGTGGATTTGCTATTCCTGTTGTCGGGGGTAAAATGGAATAGAATGGAAAAGACAGTTAATATCAGGTTCGGTTTTCTCGCGTTTTTTTCCTTTTGCACTTTTTGTGTTTTTTCGGAAATGCCTCAAAAGCATTTTTTTGCTATTATGGCTCTGCTTTCAATTTTAGTATTTTATATTATTCAGGTGGTGAACAGGAAGAATAATGAAACCACTTTGGCCGTATTTTTTATTTACGTTTATCTTTTTATTTTACTGATTCCTGAGTATAACTCTTTAATAAACAAAATTATCCTAATAGTACTTCTCCTTATTTATATTATTGAGGAGGTTTTTTATTTAAAAGTGTTTAAGAAAAAATATTTAATTTTTATGTTGGTATTTTATCTTTTTTTACTGATTTATTCTTTATTGATCCTTTATTTCAAGGAGATGCCCCCGCTGGCGCGGGCGTCTCGCCCGTGTCCTTAACGCTCAAACTCTACCCATAAAACCGCCTCCAAGTGGTGGCAAAATTGAGTACTTTTACGATGCCACCGGAGCAAAGCTAAAGAAAAAGGTTACCGACGGCACCACTATCACCACAACCGATTATATGGATACTTCGGCTACGCTCAGCACAGGTGGTTTTCAATATACAGATACTAAACTGGATTTCTTCCCTCATACTTCGACTGGGCTCAGTACAAGTGCGGAGGGCTATATAAAAGCTGTCTATGGCGACTTGGGTGGCGGCGGGCCGCCGAGTTTTAAGTATGTGTTTGCTTACCTGGACCATCTAGGAAACATTAGATTAAAATACACCCATCCCCTAACAGGAGAAACAACCATCCTTGAGGAAGACCATTACTACCCCTATGGGTTAAAGCACAATGGCTATAACGGCGAACATACGGTAATTGCATACGAGGAAGATGTCATTACCCTGACACCTGTAACCGCACTTTTTGGGGATAGCTATAAGTACAAGTTTGGCGGCAAGGAACAGCAGGCCGAGTTTGATATCAACACCTACGACTTCGGGGCAAGGAACTACGACCCCGCATTGGGTAGGTGGATGAACCTTGATCCCATAACACATCATTCCCAATCCCCTTATATCGCTTTTGACAATAATCCAGTCTATTATACAGATCCTAAAGGAAAATCAAGTGAGCCCCCAACAAAAAATATTAAAGTAACCACTATAACCTCTACGGTTGACAAAAACAATGTTACCACAATTACTCAAACAACTTATGACAATACCTACACGAAAAATCAGGATGGAAGTATGAGCGTTACCGAATCCAAATCTGAAATTAGCAATACGGTTAGTGGAGATGGCAAAATTACCGAGGGAACTTCCGTTACAACCCAAACAGATTCGTACAACGTAGGCACAGATGGTCAAAAAAATGATTTTTGTAGCTCTTCAAATTCAGAAAGTGCGGGATCCAATAATACTCATAGTGCCTTCGGGGAATGGACGGAATTTGTTTCGGATTACAACAAGAACCATAATGAGGTATATAATAAGGATATGATCAATAAAGGTTCTGAAAAAACAACAAATGCTCTAAATATAGGATTAGCAGTAACTCCTATTGCTACATTAAATAAATTAAAGTTGACACAATCCCAACAAATAGCTTTAAAAGGTTTTGGTGGTTATCTTGGTGCGAGTACCGCTGGCGAAGCCATTAGTATGCCTTTTGCAGAACAAATTTCAAATAATAACAATTATTTGATAATTTATGGAGTTCAACATACCCAAAATGGTTCACTGATTAAGGCAATGAAAACCCCTAATGGAAATGGAGTCGGTGAAAGAAAAAACGTTGGCCCAACCAACTTTCAAGAACTATGGAACGGTATAAAAAGCCTTTTTAGATAATGAAGGAGATAATCTTATCCAATTTAATCCAATTTTTTATTGCAGCAATAATATGGTTTATTTTTTTCCTTATTGGTAAAATGATCGTGAAAAAATTTGATCTGGATATTTCTGAAGTACAATTAGCAAAAAATTACGTTTATATATTTTTTTTATATAAGGCCGTTGTAGTTATAATCGATATTCTTTTTGATGTTGATCTGGACTTTATAAAATACTTATCGAATATTGTTGTTTTTGGAATTCATCATGAAGCTCTATGACTACAATTGCCGCAGACATTGGGACTTCTGTAGAAGTACCCCCCCCCCCCCC
>Ga0208014_1000042_pt1 | contig 96702 bp, 90 predicted proteins | sample 25_taG_FD_184099 | JGI IMG/M metagenome (GOLD analysis project Ga0208014, IMG submission 184099) | Marine viral communities from Cariaco Basin, Caribbean Sea - 25_WHOI_OMZ (SPAdes) (version 2) | ecosystem: Environmental > Aquatic > Marine > Oceanic | place: Caribbean Sea: Cariaco Basin...
TGAAACGTATTATTGCTATTATCATATTATTGCTACTGCCACTTTTTTACTTTACCAGTTGTAGTAAAATTGAGGATTTGCAGGAAGATCCTAATCGGGCGACTTCGGTTAGTCCAGAATTACTATTAACCAACATACAAACAAAAGCATTTAATAATGTTAGTCTATCCAGTGCGCTTGCCAGTCGATATTTATCCTATACTAATGGCGTTAACTCTAATCAATATTATAATTGGCAACGCTCGGGTTTTGGAAAGTATGACGATTTGAAACAAGTTAAAAAAATGATGGAAGAATCTGAAAAAGCAGGGATCGAGATTTATCAAATTCTGGGACGCTTTTTCAATTCCTATTTTATCATCGATCTTACCCGCACTTTTGGAGATGTGCCTTATGCTGAAGCTGTTTTAGCTACTGAAGCTATTTATCAACCGGTGTATGATTCTCAAAAGAGTATTTATTTAAGCGTACTGAATGATCTAAAGTCGGTCTCTGATGCGTTAGCCGAAAATCAAGAACCTATTGTAGGGGATATCATTTTTAGGGGGAATAAATTACAGTGGCGAAAACTTATTAACGCTTATTATTTAAGAGTATTGATGAGTTTATCCAATAAGACGGGAGATAGTGATTTAAATATTAGGTCAAAATTTCAGGAAATCATTAATAATCCGACTCAATATCCTTTAATGACATCAAATTCTGATAATGGAGCTTTAAATTATTTTAATATTCAGGATAACCGTTATCCATATTTTAATGATAACGATTTACAAACAGCCTATTATATGGAACAAAATTTTGTCGATAAATTGAAAGATTTTGAAGATCCACGATTATTTAGGTTTGCAGAACCTAAACCAACTGCGGCTGATGATGATATGAATGACTTTGAATCCTACGGTGGATTGAAGGGTAGTGAAGATTTAAATATAAATACTTCAAAAGCTGTTTCGGGAGAAGCGAGTAGGATTGCAGAGCGCTATTTTTTCGATCCCGTTAACGAGCCTAGCATTTTAATGAGCTACTGGGAGCAGGAATTTATTATTGCTGAAGCTGCGGTACGTTCCTGGATTGCTGTAGATCCTGAAACACATTATAGAAATGGAGTAGCGGCTTCTTTTGATTTTTTCAAGACACCAATGCCTGAAGATTATTTTGATAATGATCGTATTGATTTAGATGCTGGTAATGAAATTCAAAAGATTTTGGAGCAAAAGTATATTTCGATGTTTATGAATACCGGGTGGCAAATATTCTTTGAACAACGTCGCACTGGATTTCCAGAATTTAATACTGACGGAGCAGGGATTTTAAACAACGGAAGAATTCCTAAGCGTTGGATGTATCCAATGGATGAAGCAACAAATAACGCTGAGCATCTGGAGGAAGCCATTAACCGACAATTTTCTGAAGGTGATGATATCAATGCCCAAATGTGGTTGCTTAAATAAAATAAATGATCTTCGCCAGGTTTAAATAGTAATGATGAGGTGCTGTTTCGATAACTGTCGGGATCAGAACATTTAATTTTTAAACTCAGGTTGATAATTGCATAAAAACAGGAAGCATAATGCTTCCTGTTTTTTTATAGCGGGTTGGATTAAGTGGCTCTCTAACATTCTTATTGGTATTGATAAGAGTAAAATTTCTGGAGTTTTTTAATGAAAGCTTTTATAGAAACTACTGCCTGCGTTTTATAAATTCAATCACTTCATTAGAGCTTATCGGTAAAATATTACCATTTTTTTGAATGTATTGCCATTGTCCGTTTTTACCAAACATGAGGGGGAAATTGAATTCTGCAGTATTGCCATAAGGACGATAGGAACTAAACGGGTTAATATCATAGTTTGGGGATAAAAGCTCTTTTCCAGACGCTGAAATCAATCCAAACTTTCTGTTTATTTCGGTGATGAAACCATTCCCATTAACCTCAGGGAAAACACTATGGTATACAGGTTTTACTAAAATTTTTCCATCAAAGTCGGCAAAACCAATTAATTTTCGGCCTGAAACAGCATCTTTTTTAAAGAGTGGGAAATAATTTCGATACTGAAGATCATAAATCGTGGAAGCATTATCGGGCTCGTATATTGGAGGAACAACAAGTTCTCCTTGGCTATTGGCATATCCGTATTTTAGTTGGTCCTGGTCATTTTTAGCAAATACTGCGAATTGGCCATTGTTTAGACGAATGATTTTACTCATCATATTATCCAATAATAGTTTTCCTGTTTTTACATCATATAGATTTGTTCCTTTTTCATTTTCTACTATTAAAATAGGATAATTTTCTATGGTGCTCACCTTTTGGAAGGCTAATACCTCTTTTTCTTGCTTTTGGGCATTCCAGAGTACATAATCACCATCTTGTTGCTGTAATAAAAAGTTTTGCTGGTAAAGCTGTTGTATGCTTTGGTATTGTAATGGAAGTATTTCCTTGCCTTTGGTGTTAAAAATTCCATAAGCAGGTTTATTATTTTTCTGGTTTTTGCTAACCATGATCAGCTCTGGATTATGGGAAATTTTGCTCATGTTATCATAAATATAGGGAATTATGACTTTTTGTTGCCTGATATCATATAGGCCGGTTTGAGTTTCTATATCCTTACGCAGTATAGCCATATCTTTTCCGAGAAAACTAATATCAGTATAAGAAGGAGATAGTTTTTCTTCACCATTGATCGTATAATAGCCTATTTTATTATTTTTTACGACTTGTACCAACTGCGGAGGAAAATCACTATCATAATACGCCTGATCTTTATGATAAACTCGCACATTGTCAAATATGGGAGGGATCAGTGCGCCAGTTTCAGGAAAAAATAGGCCCTTATGTTCATTATTTTTTATTTGAAACACAATCTTTTCATTTCCTTCAGCAGTTTGTCGGATGATTTCGGTGATTTGCTTGTATTTTATGGGGAGTAATTCTTTATTTTCTTTAGTTAATACGCCATATTTGCCATTTTGCTTGATGTAGAAATAATCACCTATCTGGATAATTCGTTCCCGATAGATAGGGGGAACAATAGTTTTTCCAAGGGTATCGAGAATACCGTATTTGCCATCTTTCTTTACAGAAAGGTAAGCCTCGTTTTGAAAGCTAGTATACAAAGCTGATATTTCATCATATTCGAAATCAGAAATTTGTACGCCTTGTTTATTAACTATCGCTTGTTTGTCGTTCTTTTCGACAATGAGTACTCCGTTTATAATTTCCAGGGAATTAAACTCAGAATCATCAAACTCTTTAGTTGAAGGAATATTTATAATAAGATTATTACCCTCTTTTTTAAATGAAGCGACCCACTGGTCACTTCGCATATTAGAATGCGCATGATCATAGTTAAAAGGAATTAATATATTATTATTAAAATCTATAATTCCCCACTTACCATTTTTCTTGGCATAAATGTAAGATGACTTATGACCACAACCACCACAATAGTCAATATCATCATAGGCGATTGGGATGATTAACTTATCGGTTTTGCTATCATAAACACCCCACTTATTTCCTTCACTTACATCAAAGTACCTGTTGGTTAAAAATCTTACTTCTTCAAATTTTAAGGGTAATAACTGGTTCCCCCAACTATCTGCAAAGGTCATTTTTTGTTTTCTATAAAGTGAGAGATAGCGTTTATAATGAAATTGAATTAAATCGTAGACTATTGGAATAATTTCTTTTCCTTTATCATCAACCAACCCGTAGGAATTTTTATTGCTAACAATTTTTAACAAGCGGTCTTGGTTTTTGCGTAAACTAACATAGCCGGCACCGGTTGGAATAATACTGTCTATGGGATGATATTCATCTATAATAGTATCGAAAATACGCTGTCCGGTGGTATCGATATAGAAATTTGTACTATCATTTTCTACATGGGCAAATCCTCTTTCAAATACAGATGATTTAGAATATACCATCGTATCTAAACCCGGGGTTTTTCCAGGTTTTACCGTAGTATTTATTTTTTTAGGTAAAGAGCAGGACTCAAGACAAATTATAAGAAATACAAAAAATACAATCTGAATTCTTTGAACTGGTTTTAATAGGATGCGTTTATACATTTTGTTGAAGCAAATTTCCATCAATTCTATAGTTTCATTTTTTTAATATACCAAACCGCTTATACAGAAGTTTATAACTATTCCATAAAAATATTATAGCTATGCTAATAATCCAGAGCCAGTAGCCTGAAGCATAACCTGTTATTGGACTATAATGTCCGGCTTCGTTTATGATGATACGGTCAAAAGTCATAAATAAAAGGCCTGTTGATAAGGCAATTCCGCTTAGTATCCACGAGAGTACTGGAAACTTTTTAATGACAATCCAAGACAAAAATATAAAGGGATTTGCTAACCAGCAGATCAGGGCACCACCCATTACAAAACCTATTGTTCCAAGAATAAAAGATCCTATAGCATCTGCACAATTATCTTCTATACAGTAGCTTTTAAAGCATAGCGAAGCTATGAATAACCCCGCACTTAATATGACGATATGCCTGTTTAAAAGAGACCTTGGTTTTTTCAATTTGATTATCAATTTAGAGTATCCGGGAAATAATCATAGCCAATGATGATTTGTACATATTATGCAATGTAGCGGAATAAATAAAGGGTCACATCCCTGAATTCCGTGAAAATGAAAGGATCTCCAGGCATAACTTATTTTAAGCCTTTAGTAAACAAGTCTATCAATTAGTCGGTATAATATGTAGCATTAAAAATTACCTTCAATTTATAGTTTAATTTGGCTTAAAGTTCAAAGATCAGACTGTTGTGATTTTAGCTTTTTTCTGTTGTTTTTTCAGAATTAAAAAAGTAGAATAAAAAATAACCAAAACCAGCGGAATGCCAACACCTAAATAGCGTATGGACATATCGAAGGTACTCGCGATCTCTCCTGAAGATGATATTAAAAAACTTATGATAGAAGTTATAATATAAAGCAATCCGCCAATTAAACCTCCTGCTATCCCTGCATTGCTCGGGAAATAAATCATATTCTGTGTAAAGTAATTGGTGAAAATAAAGCCCGATACAATATGGATCAAAAATGCAAAAATGATTAAAAGATATAACTGGTCTAATTGAGCAGCAGCGATCACAAATAGAACAAGTAGTATGATTTGTGTAAAAGCCGATACTTTTAATTTTCTAGAAAAATTTTGTTTAGAAAACGTCTTGCTTATAATTCCCCCTATCATCCAGGAAATTCCAAGAATAAGCGTGCAGTAGCCGGTGGTTACAGCATTAAAACCAAAGTGATGTTCTACCACAAATGGGCCGGCAATATTAAATACCATAACGGTAGAGTAGGCCATTCCCAAAATTAAAATCCCAAATACAAAGGCTTTGTTTTTAAGCATAACCATATAAAGCATCGAAGTTTTTTTCAGGTTAAATTTCTTTACATTCCTAATGGTTTCTCCGCTAAAAAATAATTCAGCTATAAATAAAGCTCCTGCATAAATAGCGAGAAAATAAAAATTGGCCTGCCATGCAAATAAACTCTCTAAATAGCCACCAAGAAAGGGAGCAATTATAGGTCCGCATGACCAAACGATAGTAAAAAAGCTTAAAAAGTGCTTCCGTTTTTCTTCATCGTAAAGATCTACAAAATAGGCTCTTTTTGCCACAACGATAAACGAAGTTCCTAATCCCTGTACGATTCGCCAAAAGCAGATGAGCCAAACCTGATCTGTCCAGGTAATCGCGAGACTGCTAATGATTAAAGCAATTAAAGAAAATAATATTGGTTTATAACGGCCTAGACTATCTAAAATACTACCTACAACTAATTGGGCAAAACCGTAGCTTAAAAAGAAACAGGTTAATGTAAGCTGAATACTTTTTTCAGAAACCGAAAGGTTTTGTGCCATTGATGGAAAGGAAGGCAAATAAATATCGGTCATGAATCCTGATAGGGGAATGGTAAAAAAAGTGATGACTGTAGCGATTTGTTTTCGGTTCTCTGAGGCTTGTCTTAAATGCATTGGTTGGGGGTTAAGATTGCAACAAATAAAAGCTTAATTTTTGAGGTTTGAGTCGAAATTTATAGAGCGGTCTTTCAGTTCTTTTATAAAATATAATTACATGCTTATTTGAGATGTTGAATATTCCAAATCTTTGTGTTGATATCATTCTTTGGGTACTTTAAGAGGTCGCTACGGCAGAATGTTGTTTTGGTAATCATAATAGCAGAGTTTATTTATTATTTATAACAGCTGAAGTGTGATTAGTCCTCATTGAGGGTTTAATTTTCCGATGTTCTTGATTTCAAAATTTCAGTAATTACATATTTAGCTTTTTATAATATTAATAATTAATTATGTTAAAATTAACTTTTTACTTGAATGTATGGAATTATTGTATTTTCTTGGCTAAAACGATTAACTAAAATATTTTAGTTGATTTTATGTTAATTTTAAAACTAACTAAGCATGGAAAAACAATTACTCTTACAAAAAGGGTGGAAAGCAAGTTTTAACAAAATCTTTGGTTTTAAGGATAATGCTTTACGGCAGATTCCTAAAAGCGCGTTATTACTTCTTTTTTTAATGACTCTGAATGTCCAGAATTTTTATGGCCAGGGAACGATTACTGTTTCAGGTACGGTGACAGATAATAATTCGATGCCTTTACCGGCCGTTTCGGTAATGGAAAAGGGAACACAAAATGGAACGCAAACAGATTTCGATGGTAACTATACCATTACGGTGAAAGAAGGAGCGACATTAGTATTCACTTATGTAGGTATGAATCCCCTGGAACAAGCTGTAGATGGAAGATCCGTTCTGGACGTATCCATGAAAAACGATCTACAATCATTAGATGAGGTAGTTCTTGTAGGCTATGGTAAACAAAAGAAAATTAGTGTAGTAGGGGCACAATCTACTATAGAGCCGGCCGAACTACAACAACCGGTAGCTAATTTGTCCACAATGCTGGCGGGAAGAGTTGCCGGTTTAACCGGTGTACAACGTTCTGGGTTATCTGGTTATGATGGAGCAGATATCTGGATTAGAGGAATTAGCAATATTAGCGGTGGTAATGCTCCACTAATATTGGTGGATGGAGTACAACGTTCTTTAGATAACCTCGATCCTCGGGATATCGAGTCTTTTACAGTATTAAAAGATGCATCTGCCACTGCTGTATATGGTATACGAGGTGCAAATGGAGTGATCTTAATTGAAACAAAGAAAGGCGAGTTGGGAAAACCTCAAATATCTGTAGATTATAATGAAGGGATTTCCACCTTTACCCGTATGCCAGATTTAGCTGATGGGGTAATGTATATGGAACTTGCTAATGAGGCCTTAACTACTAGAGGCCAACCGGCCAGATATACTCAGGAAACAATAGAACGGACAGCGAATAATTATGATCCGTTATTGTATCCTAATGTGGACTGGTTTGAAGAAATATTCAATGATTTTGGTCGTAATCGTCGTATTTCCACTAATGTAAGCGGAGGGGCAGAAGCTGCCAAGTATTATATTTCTATCGGTTATTATGATGAAAAAGGAATGTTTACAACTGACGGCTTGGAAGATTATGATTCGAATACAAAATATAAAAGATATAATTTCACCTCTAACCTTACGGTAGATATTACGTCCACAACAAAAGCACACTTGGGAGTGCAAGGATATATCTCGGATGGTAACTATCCCTACTGGCCTACATTTAATGGTAATAATCCTTCTGGAACAGGAGCGAATTCTGTTTTTACTCAGGCAATGCTCGTTCCACCGGTTGAGTATCCTGTGTTATATCCCGGAGGGTATGTTCCCGGAATAAGTCCGAACGGAGATTTACGAAACCCTTACGCTGATGTTACAAAACGTGGTTATCGCTCTGAAAATAAAAACCAGTTATATTCTAACTTAAGATTAACCCAGGATTTAAATTTTTTAACCGATGGCCTGTCTTTAAGCGGCTTATTCTCCTTCGATGCGTTTAATCAGCATTATATTATTAGAAGTAAGCGAGAAAGTACTTATTATGTTAATCAGGAATATCCTTATACTGAAGATGGCGAAATTATTCTTAATGAGACTTTTGAAGGGGGAAACTTTTTAGGTTATAGCAGGGAAAACGGAGGAAATCGCCGATTTTATCTGGAAGCGAGTTTAAATTACGACCGCAATTTTGGTAGACACCAGGTAACAGGTTTATTATTATTTAACAGAACCGACTTTGTTGATGCTTTCGCTGGAGATTTTGTAGGGTCTATTCCTTATAGAAATCAGGGACTTGCGGGTAGAGCTACTTATTCTTATGATAATCGATATTTCGTGGAAGCTAATGCCGGTTATAACGGTTCGGAAAACTTTAGTCCAAATGATCGTTACGGTTTTTTTCCTTCATTAGCCTTTGGTTGGGTATTATCCAATGAGAAATTTTTCGAGTCTATATCAAATACTATTAATTATTTTAAAATAAGGTATTCTGATGGTTTGGTAGGCTCGGCTTCTGGAGCAGGAAGGTTTGCTTATTTAAGTCGGGTAGAAACCGGGGAGGACGGCTATAGTTTCGGAGAAAATGCAGGAACTTCTTTTGGAGGAATAGCCGAAACCTATCAAGGCGTTAACGTAACCTGGGCAGAATCCAGAAAACAAGATTTAGGGATTGAAATTAATGCTTTTGAAAACAGCTTTAAATTAATAGTTGATGTCTTTAGAGAACGCAATAAGGGAACATTTCTACAACGTTCCGACGTTCCTGGTTATATAGGGCTTGTTAGTGATCCTTACGGGAATTTAGGTGATAGTGAAAATAAAGGCTTTGATGGAACAATAGAATATAACAAAACCTTTAACGAATTAAGCCTGAGCTTTAGAGGAACCTTCTCTTATAATAAAAATAAAGTAATCGAAAACGGAGTACCGCAACAACCCTATCCATGGCTCGATCGCAGAGGTTCTGGATTACTGGCGCGTTGGGGATATGTGGCCGAACGTTTATATACTTTGGAAGATGACACTGACGGAGACGGATTTATTACCCCTAATGATGGAGAAGGAATTTCGGAACAGTTCGGCCAAATTATGCCGGGAGATATAAAATATAAAGATCTTAATGGTGATGGTCGTATTGATGCGTACGATCAACAACAAATCGGTGAAGGGGATATTCCTTATCTCACCTACGGTTTTGGTTTAAGTGCACAGTATAAAGGTTTTGATGCAAGTGTGTTTTTCCAGGGACAAAATGCAGCGGATATTCAGATCAGAGGCATAGGATTGCAACCATTCTCTGGAGATGGTGGTCGTGGTAATCTGTTTGCAATTGCTGAAGACCGATGGACTCCAGAAAATGATAATCCATACGCCACTTTTCCACGGCTTTCTTATGGATCTTCCGGAGTAGGGCAAAGTAATAATACTCAGGTAAGTACCTGGTGGCAAAGAGATCAAAATTTTCTAAGAATTAAAACTGCTGAAATTGGATATACTTTACCCAATACTATTTCAGAAAGAATAGGTCTGGGAAATGTAAGATTTTATCTGAGAGGAACTAACCTGCTAACCTTTACTAATTTTGATTTATGGGATCCAGAACTCAATACTGATAATGGTACAGGACACAACGGAGGCCAATATCCCAACGTATCGGTAGTATCCTTGGGTACAAACTTTAGATTTTAATTCTAAAATCGGGGAATTATGAGCGTAACAAAATCTAAACTTATTAAAATGAAATATACATTAAGACTTTTACTATTTATGTTATTGATCTCCTGTAATGATGATTTTTTGGATCAGGTGCCGGATGATCGCCTAACATTTGAAGCAACATTTGCAAAACGAGTGAATGTAGAATCGTATTTAGCGAATATTTATAGCCGTATTCCTAATGAAATGGCTCAACGATATACTACCACAGAACATTCTGGGCCCTGGACAGGAGCCTCAGATGAAGCCGAATATGTTTGGTCCTTTCACATGGGGAATTATTTAAATATAGGGGATTGGAACGCCACAACAGGCAATGTTAACTCGCTTTGGTCCAATTTCTATCGGGGAATCAGAGCATCTTCTACTTTTATCGAAAATATAGATAAATGTCAGGATTGTCCACCAGACCGTGTTGAGCGTTTTGTGGCCGAAGCTCGAATATTACGTGCTTTTTTCTATTATAATCTCATACGTTCTTGGGGGCCAGTTGTACTTATTGGTGATCAACCTATATCAGCGGATGCAGATCTTGAAGGTTTAAACAGGAATACCATGCAGGAATGCGTAGACTATATTGTTTCTGAACTTGATGCAGCAGCCAATAGCCTTGATGGTGTCGCTTTTAAAGGACAAAATGCAGGAAGGATGAGCCGTCCTTTTGCACTCGCCATAAAAGAGAAAACTTTATTGTTGAATGCAAGCCCATTATTTAATGGAAATACCGATTATTCAGAATTAGTAAACGAAGAAGGGACTTCATTAATAGATCAGTCTGTCCAAACCTCTAAATGGCAGCAGGCTGCAAATGCTTCCAAAGCATTTATAGACGAATTCGTTCCAGGAACCTTTCAGTTATTCAGAAAAAATGATAATACTGGATCATTTAGCCCTTACCTTTCTACCCGGGATGTAATGTTGGAAGACTGGAATGAAGAAATTATTTATGCAAGAACGCGAGGAACAATTTATTATCATTACGATGTTACGCCTTTACATTCAGGAATTAGTAATAGTGAAGTAAAGGGTGCTGGTGGATTAAGTGCTACGCAAGAGATGGTCGATGCTTATTTTATGAGTAATGGACGATCAATCGACGATCCCAATTCTGGTTTTATGGAAACTGGTTTTTCTGATTTCAGAGCTCCTTATGACTTTACGCAACGATCAACCTATAACCAGTGGGTAAACAGGGAGCCTAGATTTTATGTGGGGATAACCTATAACAATAGCTTATGGCTTAATACTACCTCTGTGGGCAATATCATTACAGAGACTTGGTATAATGGTAACTCTGGACGTGCAGCAGGAGGAAACGACTACCCTCCAACCGGATATATTGTGCGTAAAAATATGATTACCGGAGCGAGATCAAATCAAAACCGAACTATACCTATGTTAAGACTGGCTGAAATCTATTTGGATTATGCCGAAGCTTTAAATGAAGTAGATCCCGGTAACCCAGATATTCTTATTTATCTAAATGAAATTAGGGAACGAGCAGGAATACCTGGGTATGGTGAAGGAGGTATAGCAGTTCCTGGTACTCAGGATGCCATGCGCGAAGCCATTCATAAAGAGCGAAGAGTAGAGCTAGCCTTTGAAAGTGTAAGATATTTTGATGTAAGACGCTGGAAAAATGGTGAATTGTATTTCGATGGACCTGCTCATGGTCTTGATATAAACGCGGAAGAAGAAGCTAATTTTTATAATGAAGTCGTTTTTGAGAATAGGATATTTAATCAAAGACATTATTTATGGCCTATTCCTCAGGACGAAATCAATGCAAATCCTGCTATTATGCAAAATCCAGGATGGTAAGTTTTAAGTTTGAATTGAGTTAGTTTATTCACAAAGGCTCTTTCCCACGTGTACTGCGTGGGAGGAGACTTAAGTGCGGATAACTCTACTAAAATATTTAAAGATGAAAATAATAAAATTAGTGATGGTTCTTTTTTTTGTCAACTTCCAAGTAAATGCTCAGGAAGTTGAGGAATATTCTAAAGACAATCTTAGGATTACTTTTAAAAATTTTGATCCCACATTAAAAGAGGGAACCGAAGATAAATTTGTTTCTACCGTATTTACAGTTTATCCAAAACTTTTAAAAGATTTTAATCCAGATGCCCAAAAGCATATTACCATTAATATCGATACTTCTTACACTGGTGTGGCTTATGCTTTTAACGGAGAAATAACAGTAAGTAGCCGGTGGTTAAAACAAAAACCAACTGATATTGATCTTATCACGCACGAGGTGATGCATCTTATTCAGTCATACCCACAGGGTGGTGGGCCAGTTTGGCTTTCTGAAGGTGTAGCAGATTATGTGCGATTTAAATATGGAGTGGATAATCCGGGAGCCGGATGGTCTTTAACCGATTTTAATGAAAATCAAAGTTATACCAATAGTTATCGGATTACCGCCAGATTTTTAGTTTGGTTAAGTGAAAATTACGATGATGCTATTGTTTATAAACTAGACGAACAAATGAGATCTAAAACATACTCAGAGGATTCTTGGATAAAACTTACGGGTAAAGGGATAGATTCTTTATGGGATCAATATTCAAAAAATCCTGAAATTTAATATGATCAAATTTCCATACCATATTGTTTTCTCTGTTTTAACGCTCTTCTTCTTTATGAATTCATGTTCCTCAAGTGAGCACGAAGTATCACCTGAAGATGATCGCGAGGAAGCAGAAGAAACAGTTGAAGAAGTACAAGACGATTATGCAGCTCCAGCTATGTGGCAGGAGCATTGGTTTGATCATACAGAGTTAGTTCAACTGGTTTACGAAGATGATGATCTTGCATTGTATTATGACAGTGAAGTGGACCGCTCGATTACATGGCCTAATACTACATTTTCAGATGTATGGGAGTATGTGAAAACCGTATACGGTTCTTATGGCGAAGATAAAAAGTTATATGCCATATTACATACCGATAAATACTCTGGAGGGCATCCCTCAACATTTATGGACGAAAGTCATGACTTTAGAAATGTTGTAGACTGTGGGCCTTATACATGGCAAGAAGAAGATCCAGATTTAGGTTTAAGCATGATGATCCATGAAGTAGGCCATATTGTTGAAGGTGCTACCAACGGCATTCAATATAATCCGGCATGGGATATTTGGGGGGACAGTAAATGGGCAGAGATTTTTGTATACGATGTTTATAAAGGAATAGGAAAAGAAGAGTTCGCCAAACATACCTATGATGATTTTATGAATAATGTAGATGATTATCCTCGTCCAGGTACGATGTGGTTTAAAAATTGGTTTTATCCTATCTACACAAATTATGGAGAATCTGCATTGCTGAATAATTTTTATGATCTACTAGCTGATCATTTTCCAACAAATGCTGCTCACAACAGATTTTCACGAAGAATGAATATGGGAGAGTTTATTCATTTTTGGAGTGGCGCTGCGAATCATAATCTTAAGGAACAAGCAACGATCGCTTTTGGCTGGAGCTCAATTTATGAAGAGCAACTTACCAAAGCTCGTGAAGATTTCCCTGAATTGGATTATGAATATTCAGAAACTCCAGAAGAGAATCAGCCGATAAATTTTGCTTTAGAAGGTACCTTAAACGTAAGTGCTGAAAATTCAAATGGAGCAGATGCTCCGGAAGGATCTTTAAAACTTACGGATGGTTTACTAAGCACTAAATTTTTTCTAAGACCGTATTCTAATGATTTCCAGGCGATTTTATCTTTTGAAGAGACTACTACTGTTAATGCTTATGCAATTTCATCTGCTAATGATTTTGCAGAAAGAGATCCTAAAAGCTGGGAGTTGTTAGGTTCTATAGACGGAGAAAACTGGGAGAGCATTGATGTGCAAACAGATATAGCTTTTGAGGAACGTTTTCAAAATAAAATTTTTCAATTCGATCAGGATATGAACTATTCTTATTTCAAATTGAAAATAACGGAGAATGCAGGTAGTACCGATCTACAAATAGGTGAATGGAGCCTATTATACATTAATGACTAAAATGATAATTAACTTTTTACTATAGAGTTATGAAAAAAAATACTTTTAAAATACTTCTTGGTTCCTTACTTATGGTGGGGATCACTTCCTGTGAAACAGATGATAGTAGTATCGTTGAAGGAATGCCAGATGCTGTTGTAAATACAGATGGGGCAAATGCTCCGGCCAGAGGATTTAATGAAAACTGGTTTGGCCATGAAGAGTCTTTAAATCGACAATATTATGAAACAAACGTTGCCGTTTACTACGATGATTACGTAGATAGGGCTATAGATTGGCCTTTCCTATTTACCCAGAATGTTTGGGATAATGCTATAAGTGCTTATAATAATGTAGGTAATAATATTTTATATGCTGTTTTTCATACAGGAGTAACAGATCGGGCAGAATTTTTAACAGACTTTGAATCTGATGTAAATGGAGGAGTTATTGATATTCCTTTAAATGATGCTGAAATGGAAGAAGAGAAGACTACGCTAATTATTTCACAAATAGGAAAGCTGGTTGAATATTCGGCTAAAGGTGTTGAAGGCTCTCCAGCAGAAGATTTATGGATGGACGAATTCAATAAAATCTTTGTATACGATACTTACTTAAATATCGATATGGAAGCTGAAGCGACCACCGTAAAAGATCGGTACTCAACTACCCAGATTAACGGTGTATACTGGTTTAGGGATTGGTTTCTGCCAGTTTACGAAACTTATGGTAAAACTTCTTTTTTGAATAATTTTTATAATATTGCTTCCCAAAACTTTCCCAAAGATGGGGATCGTTATGCAAGAAGCATGAATTTAGGAGAATTTGTTCACTTTATGAGTGGTGCGGCTGGAGAAGATCTTCAACCTATAGCTGAGAGCGCTTTTAACTGGACAGAAGATGTAGAGAACGAATTATTGCAGGCTCGTGTTTCATTTCCTGATTTAGCCTATCCTTTTGAGGCTGTCTCGCAACTTCGCGATGTTACAGTTGGAGCCAGTATCACCGTAAGTAAAGAAAATGGAAGCGGGGCAGGAGCAAATGAAGGATCTCCAAAATTGATTGATAATGATACCAATTCTAAATACCTTACAGGAAATGTTCAAAATATAATTGGGGAAAGTGATTTTTGGTTACAACAGCAACTTACCGCACCAGAGCCCGTTAATAAGTATACCTTAACTTCTGGAAATGATGCGCCCTCTAGAGATCCTAATGCCTGGCAACTTTTAGGCTCTAATGACGGTACTAACTGGACGGTATTGGACGAAAAATCCAACGTAACTTTCTCTGATAGAAATCAAACAAGAGAATTCGATTTTGATAATGATATAAGCTATTTATACTATAGATTGAATATTACAGGATATAATGGGGATTATAATTTTCAGTTAAGTGAATGGAGATTATTAGTACTCGAAACACTTACCGCCCCAGAGCCAGTAGATTATACCGTAAATGCAACGATTACTGTAAATAATGAAAACACCAGTAATCCTGATGAGACTTCTGCAAGCTTGATCGACGGTGATACAAATTCAAAATACTTAGCTTTTGATTTTGAATCTGGACTTTGGATGCAACAGGAATTGCCTGAAGCAAAAATAGTGGTGAGGTATACTCTAACTTCTGGTGATGACGCTCCATCCCGGGATCCCGCTTCATGGACGATTTCCGGATCTAATGACGGAGAGAATTGGGATGAATTAGATAGCCGTACAGATCAGTCATTCGAAAGCAGAAATAAAACTAAAGAATTTAATTTCTCTAACGATACTGCTTACACCTATTATAAATTAACTGTATTAGATATATATGGTGATTCCTCAATTTTCCAAATGAGTGAATGGCGACTTATCGGTCTGGAGTAAATTAGTCCTGCTTATTTTTTGAATCCCCGGAAGTTTTTCCGGGGATTTTTATTTACGGGTTTCCCGTAATTATTCTACGGTTTAATTTCAAATACCTGAAGTATAGTAGGTTAAATTTGAGTAATAATTAAAAACCTACTTTTATGAAATTAAAAAAACTACCACTCGTTTTGATGGCAACTGGATTACTGTTTGCTTCATGTCAAAAAGAAGATGCAACTCCAGAAACTCAGGAACTGCTTAATAATGAAGCTCCGGCTTCACAACAAGTTTCCAAAGAGATCATAGAGAAAGTTGCCAACCTAAACCTTAATTCCGATTACGTAGAGCCCTTTGAGCTTGTCTTACCAGGAGGTAAAAAGGAAGCTTCCTTTTTAATCGAAAATGATATTGCAATATCTGAAGAGCAATTGAATAAATTAAGTTCAGCAGATATTACCTCTAAACAATATCGTACATATAATTTGGTCAATAGCCCAAGAACCATAAATATTATAGGCTTTACCGGTACAGGCTATGGTCAGAATCTTTCCTCTAAAATGCGTGAGGCATTACAAAGGGCTGTAGCGAATTATAATGCTTTGAATATGGGGCTAACTTTTACACTTACCTTTGGTACTGATTACGATGCTTATGATATTGTAGTATATAAAAATTCCAATGGACAGGCCGGTGGTGTTGCCGGATTCCCTTCAGGCGGAAATCCATACAAATGGGTGCAGATCTTTTCGGGAATGGAGAATTACAGTACCGCAACAAATGAGCATGTGATGACACATGAAATCGGTCATACTCTTGGTTTAAGACATACCGACTGGTTTTCCAGACAAAGTTGTGGGCAAAGCGGAGAGTCTGCTGATCCTGATGGAGCAGTGCATATCCCAGGAACACCTACAGGTTATGATCCAGATTCAGTTATGCTTGCCTGCTTTGGTGCAAACGAGAGCGGAAACTTTGGATACTATGATATTATTGCACTCGAATATCTTTACTAAACATGTTTATTATTGTTAATTTTTAGTTAGTTCTAGAACACCCGGTAGGAACTCAATTTTCTATTCAATTACCCATATATCTACCTTTTAAATATTAGGCAAACAGTCTAAAGCCGGGTGCTCTATATACTCTTTTCTCTTCTCACAAAGACTTCATAACTTCTCCTATGGGGGAGAGTTACCTGAATTAGATAAAATAATTTAAACAAACCACACATGAAAAATTTATTTACACTTTTCACCTTTGGGGTTTTACTGGCAACTACATATTCCTGTGAACCCGAATCCTTACCTCAACCAGAAGCTACCCAACAAACTGAAATTATTGATCTTGAAGAAACCTATTCTGACGATTTTACGGGGCGCGAAGAAAATGAACAGGAAAGAAGAGATCCACCGGAAGAAGATGTAGAAGAATAGCCAAAATTAGGGCGTTGATAATTCATAATAAATTCTTAAATTGATCAACGTCCAAATTTTAATCGTTCACTATAAGCAACACACTTCATAATTTGGGCTTTAAACCATCAAGTTTTGAAGAAGAATTTATTTTTTATAGTAATTGTTTTATTGATAATATCCTGTAGGCAACATCAGTCTACAGATGAAAAAATTTCTGCTAAAGATGTCAGGATATCAGATGATTTTAAAAATGATTCATTAGATATCACATTACGTAAAAAGAACCTCGCAACCTTTTTACAGCAAACGGCTATATTAAAAAACGATACTCTAAAAAAGAAAAATTATCTCCAGGCGTCCTACTATGGTGCGGCTATCGATTCGGCCTTATTTTTAACGGCCAATACGAAAGCGATTAAATATGCTAGAAATTTAAAGGATAGTATAGGACTGGCAGGCGCTTTTTGGGATCGTGGCTTCTTTTTTTCTGAAATTGGCGGTTATCGGGAAAGTTATAATGCCTATCAAGAAGCAAGTGACCTTTATCTTGCCAAAGATAAACCTATTAATGCTGCAAGATTGCTAATTAATATGGCTATCCTTCAGACAAACGTTAAAGATTATGTGGGAAGCGAAGTGACCACTATTCGAGCACTTAAGGTTCTTAAACCTGTAGGTGCTAAGAAATATATTTACCGTTGTTATAATAACCTTGCCGTGGTTTATAATCAGATGAATGATTATGAAAATTCACTTACCTACCATACAAAAGCTTATGAAATTCAGCAGGAATTAGGTGATAATACTTATCAAAAGGCATCAACCTTAAATAATATCGGAGTAGTTTATGAGAATATGGCGCGTTATCAGGATGCGTTAAAAGCCTATGCCGCAGCTTTAAAATTTTCTAAACTAATTGAAAAAGAACCACAGCTTTATGCAAAGATTATTGATAATAAAGCTTTTGCAGAATTTAAAATAGGAAAAGAAGAAAATCTTCCCGAAGACTTTTTTAAAGCCTCGCATCTTAGGGAGTCGATTGATGATGAAAACGGATTAATTTTTTCGAGTATGCATCTTGCTGAATACTATGAAGATAAAGACCCGAAAAAAGCCCTGAAATATACTGAAAAAGCAAGAATGTTGGCAGAGCGAAAAGGAAATGTACATGGCTTGTTAGAATCTTTGCGATTACAGGCAAGATTAGATAAAGGTCGTAGTTATGATCACCTGGAACGTTATATTTCCCTTAAGGATAGCCTGCAAAAAGAAGAAAGGGCAGCCCGTAATCAATTCGCCCGAATTAGATATGAAACAGATGAATTTATTGCCCAAAATGAATATCTAAGTGCGCAACGAAAATGGATAATATTAGGTTCAGCGTTCTTATTAATCATTTTGATATTAGGATTTGTGGTTCGCCATCAAAAAATAAAAAACAAACAACTGAAATTAGAAAAACAGCAACAAAAATCTAACGAGGAGATCTATAACTTATTAATTGATCAACAAAATAAACTGGAAGAAGGTCGCCAAAAAGAAAAAAAACGTATTGCAGCCGAATTGCACGATGGTATACTGGGTAAAATATTTGGTATTCGTCTTATTTTAAGTAGTTTGAATAATAAAATAGATAAGGAATCGATAAAAGTTCGTGATAATTATATAAATGAGTTAAAGCGACTTGGGGAAGAAGTAAGAAGTATTTCTCATGATCTTGACGCCAATATTTTTGATTCACGATCTGGGTTTATAAGCTTGGTGAACGAGCTGTTAAACGAGCAGTCGATTTTAGGTAAATTTGAAGTCGTTTTAAACAACGACAGCGCTATAGAATGGGATAAAATAAGCAGCAAGATCAAAATTAATTTGTTCCGTATTATGCAGGAATCTACCTATAATGTGACTAAATATGCCAATGCAAAACAGGTTGTAGTGATCTTTAGAAAACAGGAAAATATGCTTTTAGCAATGATAAAAGACGATGGGCATGGTTTTGACGTAAAGTCCAATGTTAAAGGTATTGGTTTAAAAAACATGCAATCCAGAGTACAAAACCTTCACGGTAAAATAAATTTTAAAAGTGGTCGGGAAGGAACTATTATTAAAATAGAGATACCAATAAACCAAAATAGGAAAATATGGCTAAGCGCTTAAAAGTGTTAATTGTAGACGATCATCCCATCATCATTGAAGGCTATAAAAGTACACTGCAATCTTGCGAATTTAACTTGTTATTGCACACGGCTAATACTGTCGATAGTGCTCTACATCAAATCAATCAGGCAGAAAAATGTTTTGATATTATTATTCTTGATATAAAAATACCGGCTTCTAAAGATGGGAGAATAATTTCTGGGGAAGATTTAGGAGTTAGGATTCGCCAAATAGCGCCAGGGTCTAAACTGATAGTGCTTACGATGTTTAATGAAAAATACAGATTACAGAATATTCTAAGAAGCATAAATCCAGAATCCCTAATGATTAAAAGTGATGTGGGATCAACAGAGCTTTGTTCGGCAATTTCATCTATTAATAGCGGAATTCCTTTTTACAGTAAAACGGTTCGCGAACTGTTTAGAACACAAATGACACAAAATATTACATTAGACGAAAATGACCGTAAAATTTTATATTATCTGTCGAAAGGAACCAAAACCAAGAACCTGGTAGATTACATACCCCTTTCTCTGGCTGCAATAGAGAAGCGGAAACGAAATATTAGAAAAATCTTTGGAATTGAAGAATCGGGAGATAAGCCTATTTTAGACAAAGCGGCAGAGTACGGTTTTCTATAAGCGGATTCATTAATTAATCTAAAGCGTTTTTTGTAACCCAGGTTTTCCATCCAATTATTGCCATTTGCAATTTATTGGCTTTTGCCAAATCTAATTCCTTTTTAGAATAACTGGGCAGTACTTTTTTGTTGAGTTTTGCTAAGGTTTTAAACAACTTCTTTTTCATTTTTGGTCAGTTTATTTCAAAGATATTAAAATATTGACTCTCAATAAAAAAGAAGTTATTGTAAGCTTCACCTGATATTCAAAATTAACAGGAACCAAGGCTGGTGTTAAAAACCATTTTTATAAAGGTACAACGTGCTTTTTTAGGGAATTTACTCTTCAGGTTTTTGATTCGTAATTTTAAAATCACCGCTTTCAGTATCCATAATCATATAAATTGTTTCGACATGATCACTACTGTTAGAAGAGCTATAGGTAACGTTCCAAGAGGAAGAACCAGTATGTTTAGCTTTCATCTTAATACTGTTGATCATGCCATCAGTATTTCGATGTAATTTTTTAATATCTACTTCAATATCATATTCTTTTTTAATCAGGGCAATCATTTTATTAATCGCTGCATCGGTCTCATAATGATGAATAGTATATACGAAGACTTTAGTAGCAGATTGCCCAGGTAATTCTCGCTTAAAATCTATGGTGTAAACTTCCACGACACCATATGCTGCATTTTCATCTTTATATTTAGCAGCAGCCTTTTTGCCTTTTATGACATAAACAGCTTTAATATTTTCAGGTTGTATCTGCTTAAATTCTTTCAAAGAAACTACTTTATCATTCAAAACATATAAAGGTCGATTACCATCTATGACTGCAGAGTCATTTATTCGAATAAATTGTATTGGATTTGACTTTTTACGAAGGAGAGCGTTAGAATCTTCAACTTTAGTAGTAAAAAGTTTCACACCGCGTTCAGACACTCTGGACCCGTAGAGCGCTTTAGCTTTATCGCCTTGTATATAGGTGATATTTTCAATATTTTCCTTCTTTAAATGCTGAAGAAAGGATTTGTCTTTTTTTGGAACACCATTTAAAACATATAGGGTATCCTTCAGTAATTTAGAATAACTAACAATTTTAACCTTTTCATCATTTTGAGTAGTTTTAGAATTATTTTCCTCAATTGTATCAGAAGAAACTGTTTTGCTCTGAAGGGGTTGTACAGAACTTTGTTCTTTCTGCAGTGTAATTATTTCGGGTTTCTTTCTTGAGGTAATCCTTAAAAACTGAAGATTAATAGCTTCCTCTTGTTTATCCAATTCTCTCAAATATCCTTGGAAATCTTCGATCAATTCAGCATTGGATAATAGTACAGCACCATCTTTTCCTTTTTTACCAAATTGCTTTTCTGCAGTTTTCGGTTTTATTACCTGAATAGATTTAAACACTACGGCGTTTCCGGTAAGTTCAGATTTTGTATAGGTTTTGTGATCTAAAATATATAGCGCGTTCTCACCCAAAATCTCAAAATCTTTTGATCGTATTGGTAATTTTGCATTTTCATTTTCTTCATAAGATACTTTTCCAGAAATACTGTTCTTTTTTAGCGTATCGTTTAATTGCGAGATCTTTTCAGTAGAAGAATGAAGAGAAATATTTTCAGTTTTTAAATTAAAACTGTATAAAAACAAGCATAAAACTGGAATGACCAAAAGGGGTTTCCATTGGTTGTTTTTCTTTTTCGATTTGTTTAGCATAATAATTCGTTTTTTGATAAATGATTGATAAAATTGATTGGTCATAGCCGGTTGTAAGCCTACGGTGGCCATAACCAAAGCTTTTTGATAGTCTTGTTTACTAGCGATACTTGCTACGGCATCTTGATCTGCTAAAAATTCCAGGTTTTGGATTATTGCTTTTTTATAAAGCCATATAAAAGGATTAAACCAAAACGCAATGCTTAATATAGATGCAAAAATTACATCTAGAGAATGCCATTGTTTTGCGTGAATTTGCTCGTGCTTTAAGATTAATTTCAGGTGTTTTTCGCGATGTTTATCAGGATTGAAAACAATGTATTTAAAAAATGAAAATGGCTTAATATTCTTAGTAGTACGAACCAGCTTTAAAGTTTTGTAGCGTTTCTTTTTGCCGGAATTTATAAGATTTTGAAGACTATATAACTGCAATAAAAACTTAAAAACCATAACCACTAAACCTAGGAAATAAACATAAAAACCGATCTGCCACCAATCTATAGGTTCTTCGTTCACCATGTTATCCTGCGGGGTGAATTGAGTAAAAGCTATATATGGCACCTCATTAGTTTCAACTGCTATATATTCTTTCTGCGTAAAATAAATAAATGGAAGCACTACCGAGCTTACTAAACCAACCATTAGGAACTTACGATTTTGCATAAAACTTGTTTCCTGTTTCAGTAAAATGAGGTAGGCAAAATAAAATATTCCGATTAATGCAGAAGATTTTAAAAGGTGGAGCAGTAATTCTTGCATAGCTGATTGGTATTAAATTATTTTTTATTTGCAGATTCAGAAATAATCATACGATTAGCATCATTATCTAGTTCTATCCTGTAACTGTTATTGGAGTTTAATATAATCTTCCCTTCTCTGTAGGTTACAAGAAAACTAATATTTTCTTCCGCTATTCCAGTTGCCTGATATCCCGATGTAAAATTGGATTGATCCTTAAATTTACGAGATACTGTAAATTGATTTAAAAATTGATTTTGGTATTTAGTATCGGTGATTTTTAAAGCAACTTCAGTTTTGTAAAAATGATTAAAAATTTTAACCCTGTTTTGAAGATTTTCTTCGCTGGTATTCTTATCAAAATAAAAAGAATATTCAGCATTTTCATCGAAGCTCGCAACTTCGTCTACATTACAACTGTAAAAGATAAAACAAAGGCACGGAATTAAGAGAAAAATTTTAAAAAGCTGTAGTTTATTGCCTGCTTTTTTGTTTAACATGATGATTCGCTTTTTGATTGATGAATGATTAAATGATAAAATGGGTAAATGCTGAATAGCTAAGCTTTGTGATAAAAGTTGATATTGGTAATTTTTGAGTTCATTTTTTAAATTTTCACTACTGATTTTTGCCATTACAGCATCATCTGTAATAAATTCCAGATTATCGATAATTCGTTTTTTATAGTAATACATTAACGGATTAAACCAGAAAAAAATAGATGCCAGATTGATGAAGAGAACATCCAGACTATGATAGTGTTGTGCATGGATTAATTCGTGCCTTAATACGTAGTTTTTGTCCTTTTTTTCTGAAATTTTATCTAAAAATATATAGTTAAAGAACGAAAATGCACCACAGTTTTTTGGAGATCGCTTTAGTTTGAGACCTTTTATTTTTGAAATATTTTCAGAAGCAATAATTAGTTTTTTAAGCTGAAGTAATTGCAATAAAAATCGTACAAAAAAGACCAGGCTAATAAGTAGATAAACTGAAAAAATAAATCCCTCAAAATTTATCGAATTTCGAAGACTAATATTCGCAAGATTTTGAGAGAGACTTTCAAAATTAACTGAAGTGCCATTCATAAAATCTTCCGGGTGTAATTCTACCTGTATAGAGTAGTGAAATAGTGGTAAAATAAAACTAATTAGTATTCCGAAAATCAAATAAAAACGGGAAAAAGTAAAGAATTTGGAATTTTTAAGAAATAGCTCGTAGCCGGCAAAAAATACTGCCATTAACAGGAAATTCTCAAAGATATAATTCCAAAATTCCACGATTTAATCTTCTTTTTTATTTTCTATAATTTCTAAAATTTCTCTGAGTTCTTTGGCGCTTATTTTCTCTTCTTTTGCAAAAAATGAAACCACGCTCTTGTAGCTATTATCAAAAAAGCGCTTGGTTGCGATATTCATAAACTGTTTACGATAGGCTTCTTTAGTGACTAAAGGGTAATATTGATGGGTTTTCCCATAGGCGATATGCGAAACATACTCTTTTTCCTCTAGGTTCCGAACGATGGTAGAAACGGTGTTGTAATGCAGTTTTTGTTCTTTGATATGCGGAATGATCTCTTTTACGAAAGCTTTTTCTAACTTCCAGATAATGCGCATAATTTCTTCTTCTTTATTTGTTAATTTTTCCATGCTAAAATGATCTCTATTAAATGTTTGATAAATATAACGAAAAAAATAGTTGTTAAACTAAATATGTAGTAAATAATTTATAATCCATAGTTTAAGGGTAACAACCTGGCGATTCTGGATTGTCCTATAAAGCCTCCAATACTAAAGGCACGGGTAGGGGTGAAATTCCCAAATTGATCAATGTAGAAAGGACTTTTATAAATAATGGACGATTGTTGATTGTTATGTAAAATACTTATTTTATCTGCCAGCATTGTTACTTTTGTAAAGTCTGCATCAGGTTGGATATCAAAATATTTATAAGGCTGGACCTCAAATTTATCGTAGAAGATTCTAAAATGATGCGCTTCAAGTTCCTTTTTAGATAAGGCGCGCATAAACTGAAGCAATGAACCTGTAAAAGCATCTTCACGATGTTTTATAAAACGCTTTTTTGGTTTAGTTTTTAGCTCTTTAAAAAAACTGCTACCTTCAAAAAAGGTATAATCTACTAGTCGAAGTCCGGAACTCCCGCCACTGTATTTTACCGTAAAATCCATCAATTCATATTCAATAATATAGCCAAAATGCTTATTTTCTATAATCACAGGTTTGTCGGCATAAGCGATAAGCGTATGCTTAGAAGGACTATATTTTAACCTAATGTCATCCTCGTTAAGGATTTTACACTTGCCGGCAGCTTTGGTTTTTCCAAGAAACTCGCTTCTAAAGACCCTAAGTTTATGTGCTCGTGTCCATGGATCGGTTTCCAAAATCACGGTTTCTAGCTCATCTATACTCTCTTGCAGAAAAACAATGGGAAAATTTTCATCTTCAAAAACCGAAATATTAGGAACAGTTTGGGTGGTATATCCAATAGATCTAAAAATAAGCGGAGAAATATTCGAAGCGGTATTTTTAATTTTGAAATATCCCTTGGCATTGCTGGTTGTACCTAAACTTGTACCATCAAAATAAATAGAAACTCCTTGAATTGCCGTAGAATCCTTTGCACTTAAAACCCTACCGGTATATGTTTTTTGCGCTTTAAGCGGTATGGTGATTAAAAGAAGTAAAAAGGCGATATTTTTCATGTTTGCAATATAACGAATAATTTAGTTTTTTAACTATTTCTATAGTTTTTAAATCTATATTCTATGAAATAGAATAGCTCTAAAGATTAAGTTATATTCGCATAAAAATGCTGAAATGGATATAGTTTACATACTTATAGGGCTTACTTTACTTGTAGTAGGAGGTGAATTTTTAGTACGGTCTTCTGTTGCTTTATCTTTTAAAATGAATATTTCCCGAATGGTGATAGGGCTTACTGTAGTGTCTTTTGCGACTTCTGCACCCGAATTGCTGGTAAGTTTACAGGCTGCTTTAGATGGATTTTCAGATATTTCCTTAGGAAATATCATGGGGTCTAATATTGCTAATATAGGTTTGGTTTTAGGTATTACTGCGATGATTTCACCTATTACCGTAGATCGTGATTTTTACAAATTTAACTGGCCGGTAATGATGGCGTTTTCCTTTGCATTATATTTCTTTTTACTTAATGGTGAAGATATCGATCGCCTTGAAGGAGGTGCTTTGGTATTGGGACTGATTCTTTATTTACTTTTTTTAATTATAAGAAGCCGTAAGGTAAAAGAAGAAGTGGTTGAAGAGGTGGATGAGAGCTTAAAAGGAACTTCCTGGTTTAAGATCATTATTTGGTTGATTATTGGTGGTGCTGCCTTATATGGAGGATCAGAACTATTAGTGAACGGTTCGGTTTCCCTAGCAAGAGATCTGGGAGTTAGTGAACGTGTGATTTCTGTAACTATGATCGCTATAGGCACCAGCGTACCAGAACTTGCGGCTTCGGTAATTGCAGCTTTGAAAAAGGAAAAAGCACTTTCTTTTGGAAACCTTATTGGCTCTAATATATTTAATATCGCTTCCGTATTGGGAATAACCTCTTTAATTCAGCCTATTGTTATGCAATCCCAGCAGGTTTTAAGTAATGATATTTACTGGATGATTGCTTTTTCTTTTATATTGGTGCCCTTAGCTTTTCTTCCGAAGAAATTTTTATTTGGTAGAATAAAAGGATTGGTGATTTTAGCCGGATATTCTGTGTTTCTTTATATGACTATTTTTAAGTAGAAAGTAGAAAGTAGAAAGTAGAAAGTAGAAAGTAGAAAGTAGAAAGTACAACGAGATAACGAGATCTAGAGAATAGACGATAGAAGCAGGAGCCAGGAATCAAGATTTTAAAATGTTGAATTTTGAATTCTTTTTAGTTGACAGCTGGTTGCTGTAAATATATACTGAAGAATAGACCTCTCATTCCCTTTAGGACAAACCTGTAATTTAAAACTTTAAATCTTGAATTCACTATTTAGTAGTTAGAATAGAGATCGCTTCGCTGTTATCAAAGAGAGTAGAGAACATATAATATAGACAATAGCTTGAATGATGCGGGAAACAATTAGCAAATTAAAATTTTGAATGGCTGTAAACTGTATACTGAAAATAGACTTCTCATTCCCTTTAGGATAAATCTGGAATTTAAAACCTTAAATCTTGAATTCACTATTTAGTAGTTAGAATAGAGATCGCTTCGCTGTTGGAAAAGAGAGTAGAGAACATATAATATAGACAATAGCTTGAATGATGCGGGAAACAATAAGCAAATTAAAATTTTGAATGGCTGTAAACTGTATTCTGAAAATAGACTTCTCATTCCCTTTAGGATAAACCTGGAATTTAGAACCGTAAATCTTGAATTCACTATTTAGTAGTTAGAATGGAGATCGCTTCGCTGTTGGAAAAGAGAGTAGAGAACAGATGAAAGAAGCAGGAGCCATGACCGGATTTATGATCTTAGGGAGTGTTGAAATCAATTGATTAAGTTCAATAAAAAAGGCGTTTCCTAAAAGAAACGCCTAATCTAAGATTAATTATAATCTAGCCTAAAGCTTATTCTGCTTTTTTAACCGTTTTTATAATTCGGCTTGCAATTTTGTAAGGATCACCATTAGAAGCTGGTCTTCTGTCTTCTAACCATCCTTTCCATCCGCGCTCTACAGTTGCGATTGGAATACGGATTGAAGCGCCACGGTCTGAAATTCCATAGCTAAAGTCGTGGATAGAAGCTGTTTCATGTTTTCCGGTTAATCGCATATGGTTATCGGCTCCATAAACATCAATATGTTCTTTTACTACTGGGCGAAAAGCTTCACATATTTGTTCGTAAGTTTCACGATTTCCTGCATTTCTTAAAGTAGAATTAGAGAAATTGGCGTGCATACCACTACCATTCCAATCTAATTCTCCAAGAGGTTTTGGATGTAAATCTACAGATACGCCATACTGTTCCCCAATTCTTTCCAGTAAATATCTAGCAACCCAAATTTCGTCACCAGCAGCAGCAGCACCTTTTGCGAAAATTTGATATTCCCATTGTCCTGCAGCAACCTCACCGTTAATACCTTCTACGTTTAATCCAGCTTCAAGACAAGCATCTAAATGCTCTTCTACGATAGCTCTACCGTAAGCATTGCTTGCTCCAACAGAACAGTAGTATGGTCCTTGCGGTCTAGGATATCCGTTAGCTGGGAATCCTAGTGGTTTACCTGTTTCATTATCGATTAGGAAGTATTCTTGCTCAAATCCAAACCAGAAATCATCATCCTCATCGTCTATAGTAGCTCTACCATTAGTTTCGTGTGGAGTGCTATCGGCATTAAGTACCTCGCACATTACAAGGTAACCATTCTTACGTTGTGGATCTGGACAAATAAATACTGGCTTTAGTAGGCAGTCAGAAGAATTTCCTTCAGCTTGACCTGTGGAAGATCCATCAAAAGACCATACTTCACAGTCCTCAAGTTTTCCGGAAAAATCGGTAACTATTTTTGTTTTACCACGTAACTTCTGAGTCGGCTTGCTACCATCAAGCCAGATATACTCCAGTTTTGATTTGCTCATAATCTAATTCGGTTTTTATAAAAAATTGAACGTCTAACGTTAACAAAAATATAATATTTTGAATACATTGTATGTATTTTAAGGGGTGATTTGGTAAGAATTTTTAATTTATGAAAAATAACCCTTAAAAATTAGGGGGGGCTAGATTATTTTATGTTTTTTAAGGTCTTCTAATGAGAAATATTTAAATTTGGTAACAAAATTTTATTAATCATAACAGCTTAACATGTCAACACTTAGATTTAAGGCAATAGAAGAAACCTTTAACCGAAAATCTTTAAATATAGAAGAGCCCGGAAGACGCTCCTCGGTTTTTGGAAGTAATGTCTTTAACGAGTCGGTAATGAAGCAATACCTCACCAAAGAAGCATATAATAATGTGATGGATGCGGTAAAAACCGGCGCAAAAATTAATCGTACCGTAGCCGATCATATTTCGGCGGGAATGAAAGAATGGGCGATCAATAAAGGAGTAACGCATTACACACATTGGTTTCAGCCATTAACCGGGGCTACAGCCGAGAAGCATGATGCCTTTTTTGAGACTATTGGAGAGGGGCTTGCTATAGAAAAATTTGGCGGAGGTTCTTTAGTTCAGCAAGAACCAGACGCATCAAGTTTCCCTAACGGAGGGATTAGAAATACATTTGAAGCTCGTGGGTATACTGCCTGGGATCCTACTTCTCCCGCATTTATCTGGGGGACTACTTTATGTATTCCTACCGTTTTTGTTTCTTATACCGGCGAAGCCTTAGATTATAAGACTCCGCTTCTTAGAGCTCTACAGGCAGTAGATCAGGCGGCGACAGATGTTGCTAAATATTTTGATAAGAATGTGACTAAAGTAAATGCGACTTTAGGTTGGGAGCAGGAATATTTTTTAATCGATTCTGCTTTGGCTGCTACTCGTCCTGATATCCAGTTGGCGGGGCGTACGCTTTTAGGACATTCACCCGCCAAAGGGCAACAATTAGACGATCACTATTTTGGATCAATCCCATCTCGTGTTTTAGCCTATATGAGAGATTTGGAAATCGAATGTATGCGATTGGGAATTCCCGTAAAAACAAGACATAATGAAGTTGCTCCAAATCAATTTGAACTGGCGCCAATTTTTGAAGAAGCAAACCTTGCGGTAGATCACAACTCCTTAATTATGGATGTGATGAATAAGGTTGCAGAGCGTCATCATTTTGTAGTATTAATGCACGAAAAGCCATTTGCCGGGATCAACGGTAGTGGTAAACATAATAACTGGTCTTTAGGAACAGATACTGGCGTAAACCTTTTATCTCCTGGGAAAACTCCAATGAAAAACCTTCAATTCTTAACGTTCTTTATCAATACGATTAAAGCGGTTTATGAAAACGAAGAGTTATTAAGAGCATCTATTGCCAGCGCATCCAATGATCATCGTTTAGGAGCTAACGAAGCACCGCCTGCGATCATTTCAGTATTTATTGGTAGTCAGTTAACCGCGGTATTAGATGAGCTTGAAAAAGTAACATCAGGTAAACTTTCTCCGCAGGAAAAAACAGATCTTAAACTAAATGTAGTTGGGAAAATTCCTGAAATTTTACTCGATAATACAGATCGTAACCGTACTTCTCCTTTTGCATTTACCGGGAATAAATTTGAGTTTAGAGCAGTAGGTTCTACCGCAAACTGTGCTAATCCAATGACGGTACTTAATGCTATTATGGCCAAACAGCTAAAAGAATTTAAAGCTGAAGTGGATAAGCTTATTAAGGACAAAAAGATGAAGAAAGATGATGCTATCTTCAACGTTCTTAGAGAGTATATTAAACAGAGTAAAAAAATCAGGTTTGAAGGAGACGGTTATGGCGAAGCCTGGGAAAAAGAAGCAGCTAAGCGGGGCCTAAGTAATAATAAAACCACTCCAGAGGCACTTAAAGTTCAGGTTTCCAAAAAAGCAATTAAGCTTTATGGAGATTTGGGCGTGATGAATAAAATTGAGATCGAAGCGCGTCACGAAATCGAGCTTGAAGAGTATACCATGCGAGTGCAGATTGAAGGTCGTGTATTAGGAGATATCGCCAGAAACCATGTCATTCCAACCGCAATTCGTTATCAAAATATCCTGATTAAGAATGTTACCGGTTTAAAGAGTATATATGGTGACAATTACGAAAAGCACGCCAAAGAACAATTAGAGCTTATCGAAAGCGTTTCTACTCATATTGCCGTGATTAATAGCAAAGTAAATGCTATGATCGAAGCCAGAAAAGTAGCAAACAAAATTGAAGATATCCAGAAGAAAGCCGAATCTTATTGTAACGAGGTAAAACCTCACTTTGATGAAATTAGGTATCATTGCGATAAATTAGAATTATTAGTAGACAATGAACTTTGGCCATTAACCAAATATCGTGAGTTACTTTATACCAGATAATATTATCTAAGTTCTTTAAAGCCTCGCATACTTGCGGGGCTTTTTCGTTTTAAAACTTCTTAAAGAATTTAAAACTGTTTATCTTTGGAGCCTAAACCAAATTCATGAGTCAGGACGTAAGTAAAAGGTATAGTCAGCGTGGTGTTTCAGCTGGAAAGGAAGATGTGCATAACGCCATTAAAAATGTAGATAAAGGACTTTTTCCTAAAGCATTTTGTAAAATTATTCCGGATTATTTAACCGGGGATGGTGATTATTGTGTGATTATGCATGCCGATGGGGCAGGAACAAAGTCTTCGTTAGCCTATATGTACTGGAAAGAAACCGGTGATCTTTCCGTTTGGAAAGGTATCGCTCAGGACGCCTTGATTATGAATATAGATGATTTACTTTGTGTTGGCGCAACCAGTAAAATCTTATTGTCTTCAACCATTGGTCGTAATAAAAGTTTGGTGCCGGGAGAAGTAATTTCAGCAATTATAAACGGAACAGAAGAACTTATTGCGGATCTTAAAGAATTTGGCGTAGAAATTCATTCTACCGGTGGTGAAACCGCAGATGTAGGAGATCTGGTAAGAACTATTATCGTTGATTCTACGGTAACCGCCAGAATGAAGCGTAGCGAAGTGATTGATAATAGTAATATTGAGCCCGGAGATGTAATTGTAGGTTTAGCTTCTTTTGGACAGGCTACTTATGAAAAAGAATATAATGGAGGAATGGGAAGCAATGGTTTGACCTCTGCCCGCCATGATGTCTTTTCTAAGATTTTAGCTGAAAAATACCCCGAAAGCTTTGATGCTTCAATTCCGAGCGATTTAGTCTATTCCGGAGGGAAAAAATTAACCGATGAGGTTGAAGATTCCCCGCTTGATGCCGGTAAACTGGTACTGTCGCCAACAAGAACTTATGCGCCGGTCATTCAAAAAATCTTATCTAAATTCAGCAATAAAGAAATTCACGGGATGGTGCATTGCAGTGGAGGTGCCCAAACCAAGATTCTTCATTTTATTAATAATCTACATATTATAAAAGACAATCTCTTCGAGGTTCCGCCGCTGTTTAAATTAATCCAGCAAGAAAGTAAAACCGATTGGAAAGAGATGTACCAGGTGTTTAATATGGGACATCGTATGGAGATCTACGTAAAACCAGCACTTGCAGATGAAATTATCCAAATCTCCAAGTCGTTTAATATCGATGCTAAAGTAGTGGGTAGAGTAGAAGCTTCAGATAAAAAATCCTTAAGTATAAAAAGTGAATTTGGGGATTATCAATACTCGTAATTTTTACGTTTATTCTAAAAATATGGTGAGAAAATTAAAATAAATTGGTTTAGTGTTAATTTTATAGCTTTTTTTATTGGAATATCTCATTATATTTGTGGATGTCTGATTTTATGCTAGATGAGTGAACGTCGAAAATTAATTGCTTTTTCCATTGTATTTTGGGTTGCTGTAAATTTAGCAAGTCTATCGATGTTTAATGAAGAAGTAAGTCGATGGGTTCGTTTTATTTGTAGCGCCTTCTTTATGATCATTGCTGCATTACACAAACCTTTTTCCTGGAAATTATTTCTTACTTTTTTATTATTTACTATTTGCGACTTTTCACTGATTTATTTTGAAGATCCTGTTTTTAATGCAATAACTTTTATAAGCAGAGGAGCTGCATTTATTGTGGTGGGAAGCATTGGACTCGTGAAATTAAAACGGTTTAAAATAACCGCATTAGAACTTTTTATAGGTTTAATACTGGTAGCGATTAATCTAGCCTTACTGGTTGAACTGGAAAGTATGATTACTTTCACGCATACTACAGAAATTTATAATCCGGTTTTTTATGGTTTTGCTATCATCACCATACTCACAACGATCATCGCTGTATCCTATAGTAATCGCTATAGTAATCAAAAAAGTGTATTCTATTTATGTGGCGTACTTTGGATGATATTTTCAGATCTTACTTATTTTATAGCTTATTATCTGGATTTTCCTGAATTTTATTATGCAGATCGTTTTTTTAATGTACTTGGCTCGGGCTTTTTGATGCTTTTTGCTACAAGTTTCGGTAAAAAAGAAGAATTTATCGATGTAGATATTAAAATTTAATGAGGTAAATATCCCGATTTTATCAATTCATTTTTAGATTTCACAATTTTAGTTTGCTTGTTCTGAAATAAAAAAACCTGATCTGAAACTTTTAGTATTGCCTCATAACGATGGTCTGTAATGATAATCGCTTTATCTTTTTTTTCTTGCTGAATAATCGCTGTAAATTTATCGATCATTAAGGGAGAAAGCTGGGCAAAAGGCTCGTCTAATAGTACAATATCTACATTTCTTTTTAAGACCAGATAGGTTTCTATAATCCGCTGTTCCCCGCCAGAAAGTTCCTTTATTTTTTGATTTTTTGTAGCATACATTTCTGAAAATACATCACAAAATTCTCCAAAATCAACTTCATACATGTAGAAAGCTTTTTTAGTCGTAATCCCAGGCGGAAGCAAAGGAAACTGGGGTAACATAGTAATCTTTCCTGTTTTGTAAAAGGCTTTTAGTACCGGTTTGTTATCTACTCTAAGTAGTTTATACTTCGGTTTTAAGGTTCCGAATAAAATTTTTAAAATACTACTTTTTCCACTTCCATTTCTACCTAACAATCCAGTAACTTTTCCTGTTTCTGCTTTTATATAAGCTGCTTTTAGAATTGGTTTATTATCAAAATACAGTTCGACATTATCAATTTCAAAAATCATATTAAATAGTTTATGGAGGAGCAAAGAATAAGCAAAAAAATATCAGCTAAGATGGCTAAGCTAAAAAGCTGCAAACGGCTAAAACCGAGATTATAAAAAAACACCAGCTCGTTTTTTAATGAGGTGAACCGGTATAAAAGATAGATAATAAGGGCAATGAAGAGTTTATCGAGCACAATTACGAAAAGTGGACTTCCAAGGAAGAATAGTAGAAAATTGATTAAAAGGGATGCAATTAAAAATTTACGATAAAATTGTATGAATACGATAAAACTATTGGGCATATAATAAAATTGTGATTGATGCTTTAAAACGAAAGCGTTAAAAAATTTAATTTATTATGAATATCATCAAAATAAAGAAAACGAACAGGTAAAGTTTAGAGAAGATAAAAATTCAGTCAAATTATTGTAAATTTGTGATCTAAATTCTTAAGAATTGTATGTTAGAGAAGCTGAATATTGTTAAACAACGTTTTGATGAAGTGAATGATCTTATTATCCAGCCGGATATTATTGCCGATCAGAAACGTTATGTTGAACTTAATAAAGAATACAAGGATCTTAGAGCGCTTATGAACGAGCGTGAAAGATATATTGAACTTACCGATAATCTTAAAGAAGCTGAAGAGATAATTTCAGACGGGAGCGATCCTGAAATGACAGAAATGGCTAAACTCCAGCAGGAAGAAGCGAAACAAGAGTTGCCAGCGCTTGAAGAGAAGATACGGATGATGTTGGTTCCTAAAGATCCTGAAGATGCCAAAAACGTAGTGATGGAAATTCGTGCCGGTACCGGCGGGGATGAAGCAAGTATTTTTGCGGGTGATCTTTACAGAATGTATACCAAATACGTCGAAAGTAAAGGTTGGAGTCATAATATCGTAGATTTTAGTGAAGGGACCAGCGGCGGATTTAAGGAGATGATTTTTGAAGTTTCTGGAGAAGACGTTTATGGGACTATGAAATTTGAAGCTGGTGTTCACCGTGTACAACGTGTGCCGCAAACCGAAACTCAGGGGCGTGTGCATACCTCGGCGGCTACCGTGATGGTATTGCCGGAAGCAGAAGAATTTGATGTGGAGATCGATCCTAAAGATGTTCGTATCGATTATTTCTGTTCATCGGGTCCTGGAGGGCAATCGGTAAATACCACCTATTCAGCTGTACGTTTAACACACGAGCCAACAGGTTTGGTAGCCCAGTGTCAGGATCAAAAATCGCAACATAAAAACCGGGAAAAAGCATTTAGAGTATTGCGTTCCCGTTTATACGAGATAGAGCTGGCCAAAAAAATGGAAGCCGATGCTGCAAAACGAAACTCAATGGTTTCAAGCGGCGATCGTAGTGCCAAAATTAGAACTTACAACTATCCACAAGGACGTGTAACCGATCATAGAATTAATCTTACACTTTACGATCTATCCAATATTGTAAATGGAGATATTCAAAAAATTATTGATGAGCTTCGATTGGTGGAAAATACGGAGAAGCTTAAAGAGAATTCAGATATATTTTAATATCAGGCATTTTAAATGCCATTTAAAACCTAAATATGACCACGCAGGAATTAGTAGAGCAGATTAAAACAAAGCAATCTTTTTTATGTATAGGGCTAGATGTAGACCTTAAAAAAATTCCAACTTATCTGCTTTCTGAAGAGGATCCCATATTTAGTTTCAATAAAGCCATTATAGATGCCACGCATCAGTTTTGCGTGGCCTATAAGCCTAATACTGCTTTTTACGAGGCTTGTGGTCTAAAAGGTTGGCAGGCTTTGCAAAAAACCATCGACTACCTTCACGATAACTATCCTGAAATTTATACCATTGCCGATGCCAAACGTGGCGATATTGGGAATACTTCAAAAATGTATGCGAAGACCTTTCTTAAGGATATGGGATTCGATTCGGTTACCGTAGCTCCTTATATGGGAAAAGATTCGGTTGAACCATTTTTAGAATTTGAAAACAAGCATACTATTTTACTTGCACTAACCTCTAACGAAGGAGCCTTTGATTTTCAGACTTTAAAATCTGATGAAACCGAAATTTATAAAAGAGTACTGGAAACTTCCAAAACCTGGGAGAATTCAGAAAACCTGATGTATGTGGTTGGTGCTACTAAAGCAGAATATATCGCCGAGGTTCGTAAAATTGTACCTGAAAGTTTTCTACTGGTTCCCGGAGTTGGAGCCCAGGGAGGAAATTTAGAAGACGTTTGCAAATACGGAATGACCAAAAATGTAGGACTTTTAGTGAATAGCAGCCGTAAGATCATTTATGCTTCAACAAATAATAATTTTGCGGAAGTAGCCGCAGCGAAAGCCGAAATTTTGCAGCAGCAAATGGCTGAAGAATTACAGAAATTTCAATAGTTGTGATGACAATTTTCGATCATTTGGGCCGAAAATTAATACTTCAGGATACTCCTAATCGAATCATTTCCTTAGTGCCAAGTCAAACAGAGCTTTTGGTAGATCTTGGTCTACAAAATTGCTTGGTAGGAATTACCAAGTTTTGTGTACATCCAAAAAATCTTAGAAAGGATAAAACGGTGATAGGAGGCACAAAATCTGTACATTTTGATAAGATCAAAGCTCTAAAACCAGATGTGATCCTGTGCAATAAAGAAGAGAATACCCGGGATATGGTTACAGAATTAGAAAAAATTGCCCCGGTACATGTTTCAGCGGTTTCCACTATTTCAGCTTCCCTTCAGCTTATTAAAGATTATGGGCAACTTTTTAATGTTCAGGAAAAAGCCTTAAAATTAGTTACCTGTTTAGAAAATGAACGACTAACTTTTTCTGAAGAAATGCAATATAAAAAATGGAAACGTTGTGTTTACTTAATTTGGAAAGATCCCTATATGGCGGCAGGACAAGATACATTTATCAATGATCTTCTAAAACTAAATAAGTTTGAAAATATAATTGCTAAGGATCGATATCCGGTCATCGACGAGGAGCAATTGGTCGAGTATTCACCAGATGTGGTCTTGTTATCCAGTGAACCCTTTCCCTTTAAGAAAGATCATTTAAAACAGATAGAACGATTGGGAATTCCTGCGATGTTAGTCGATGGGGAATATTTTAGCTGGTATGGCTCAAGATTAAAAAAGGCCTTTGATTATTTTAGAAGTTTAAATTAATAATCAGTCGCCCAATCTTCCACTTCAGGATAATGCATACGTCTTAATTCACTTAATATTTTCTTTGCTTTGGCATTAATCCTATCACTACGCTCCTTATCTACAAGAGCCAATTTATAAGCCCTGTGCATAAGCTGAGTGTATTTCTCACACATGCACTCTTCTTTTGTCTTTTGTTTGAATATTTTAAACATAATCCAGTCGTTCTTCATCAATAGACCAAAGATAAGCCTGAGTTGCTTTAAGATATACTAAGTAGCAGTTAAGGTTAATTTAAAGTTTATAGATTAAATTGCCATTATGTTAAAATATTTGAGACTTCTTAATCCTGTAGTGAAAATACTCGCTTAAGTAGTGTGGTTGTACGCGCAGAAATATCATTCCGAATATCTTTTTCTTCTACCGCGATCATGGTGTAAACGCCATTTAAAGCTTCTGAAGTTACGTAATCTGACAGGTCTGGATTCACATTATTGGTGAGCGGAATACTATTATATTTCTGTATGATATTGCTCCAAATCCTATTAGCACCAACTTTATCTAGAGAAGAGGTTATTACAGGGCTAAATTTATCGTAAAGTTGTGATTGTGTTTTTCCTATTAAATATTGGGTGGCAGCATCATCCTGCCCAAGCAAGATATTACGTGCGTCTGTAAAAGTTATTTGCTGCACAGCGTTTACAAAAATAGGGGTAGCTTCCTTAACAGCATCTTCAGCAGCTCGGTTTAATACTTTTAGGCCTTCATCAGCCAGATTACCTAAACCTACATCTCTTAAAGTTTTATCCACTTTTTGAAGTTCAGGCGGTAAAGTGATCCTTACTAATTCATTTTTAAAAAAGCCATCTTCACGGGTAAGTTTGGTTACCTGTTTGTCGATCCCAAAATCTAAGGCCTGGCGTAGTCCAGAGGCAATTGCAGTGTTAGTCATCCCATAACCGCTTTGGGGTAATTGGCTTGCAATGTCCTGCAATTCAGCACAAGAAAATAAGGTGAAAATAGCAATAAGGCAAAGTAATTTTTTCATGGAGCTTTTTTTCAAATATAAGCTATCTAAAGTAGATCTATTATTATAAAAATTTATGAATAAATTAAAATTATCGATTTCTATTATTAAAACATCCTATTTACCTTTAAAAAATTGAAACTAAAACTAGAATTATGTCTAACGAGAAAAAATTAACCACGGCTTCCGGGAGGCCTTTTGTAGAAAAGGAAGATTCGTTAAGCGTTGGTAGAAGAGGACCACTATTGCTTGAAGATTATGTGCTTCATGAATCTATGGCTCACTTTAACAGAGAACGAATCCCAGAGCGGGTGGTACATGCCAAAGGTTCCGGTGCTTTTGGAATTTTTACCGTAACCAATGATATTACTAAATATACACGGGCCAAAATGTTTTCTGAAATTGGTAAGAAAACCGATATGCTGGCAAGATTTTCTACCGTAGGTGGTGAAAAAGGTTCTGCAGATTCAGATCGTGATCCACGTGGTTTTGCTCTTAAATTTTATACGGAAGAAGGGAACTGGGATTTAGTAGGAAATAACACTCCGGTATTCTTTATAAAAGATCCTAAGAAATTTGCCGATTTTATACATACTCAAAAGCGCCATCCATTCACTAATATGAAATCTCAAACCATGCGTTGGGATTACTGGTCATTAAATCCTGAATCACTGCATCAGGTACTTATATTGATGAGTGATCGTGGTACACCTTATGGTTTCCGACATATGAATGGGTATGGGTCGCATACCTTTTCTTTAATCAACGACAAAGATGAACGTTTTTATGTGAAGTTCCACTTTAAAACCGATCAGGGAATTAAGAATTTTACTGATGAGGAATCTGTGAAGATGGCAGGTGAGAATCCAGATTTTGCGCAACAAGATCTTTTGGAGAACATAGAAAAAGGGGATTTTCCTACCTGGACATTAAAAATACAGGTAATGCCTGAAGAAGAAGCTCAAAATTATAAATGGAATCCATTTGACCTTACTAAAGTTTGGCCACATGACGACTATCCTTTAATCGAAGTCGGAAAGATGGAACTGAACAAGAATGCAGATAATTATTTTGCGCAAATTGAGCAGTCTGCTTTCGCGCCAGCACATATCGTAGATGGGATTGGTTATTCTCCAGATAAGATGTTACAAGGACGTTTGTTGTCTTATCCGGACGCGCATCGTTATCGTTTAGGAGCCAATTATGAACAAATACCGGTAAATCGTTGCCCTTATATGGTAAATAATTATCAACGTGACGGTTTTATGCGCGTTGATGGTAATGGCGGAAGAAGCGAAAATTACTATCCAAACAGCTTTGACGATATTAACGTAGATGAAAAATATAAATTAAAAGCACCAAGGATAACTGATGCAGAAGCTGAATGGTTTGACCGAAATTCGGCGGATGCAGGGGATAATGATCATTATACGCAACCCGGTAATTTGTACCGGATTATGAGTGATGAAGCGAAATCGAATTTGGTTTCAAATACTGTTGGATCAATGAGCCAGATTGAAGGCGAAAAGAAGGATGAAATTATAATGCGCCAGCTGTGCCACTGGTTTAGAGCCGATCCTGAATTAGGGGGGCGAATTGCCAGCGGACTTGGAGTAGAAATCAATATGGAAGAATTTGCACGATAAAATTTAAATGTATTGAATAAAAAGCGCTCAATTTGAGCGCTTTTTTTATGTGAAAATGATGGTCTTATTATTGAAGACCATCGTTTTTCGTTGAATATGGAGCTTGATGCCCCGTGAAAAAACGATTTTTTCCAAATCCCTTCCTTTTAAGATTAAATCTTTTATGGAGTGTGAATGCGAAATCCGGGTAATATCCTGCTCTATTATTGGACCCGCATCAAGTTCAGCCGTAACATAATGGCAGGTGGCCCCAATAATTTTTACTCCGCGTTTATAAGCCGAATGATATGGCTTTGCTCCGGCGAAAGCAGGTAAAAAAGAATGATGGATATTAATAATATTGTTGGGGAATTCACTGATTAATTGATCTGAAACAATCTGCATATAACGGGCCAGTACAATAAAATCAACTTCAAATTTCTTTAGCAGCTCCAGTTGCTTTGCTTCGGCTTCAGCTTTGTTATCTTTAGTAACCGGTACATGGTAAAAAGGGATGTCGAACGCCCGGGCTATGGAGGCAAGATCCTTGTGGTTGCTTAAAATAAACGGAATTTCAACATTTAGTTCTCCGGCTTTAAATCTCCCTAAAATATCGTATAAACAATGATCGTATTTAGAGACAAAAACAGCCATTTTTAAGATACGTTCTTCTGCAAATAGCTTCCAGTTCATATTGTAGGTTTCGGCGATCTCTTCATCAAATTCCACTCGTAGATCAGCAATATCATATTCAGTTGAAAACTCATTCTCCAAACGCATAAAAAAGATCGCGTTCTCGGTATCTACATATTGATCGATGTAAATAATATTTCCTTTTCTATTATGGAAGAAATTTGTTACGGTAGCGATAATTCCGCTCTTGTCTTTACAATTTATAAGTAGGGTAACTTTAGGCATGATAATGAGATCGTTTCAGTTCTTTTGTTTGCTAAACCAACCTGGGCTTAATAGGTTTTACTCGATAATCCAGATGAAATGCTCCAAGGCTAACCTCGGAATAAAAATAATTTTTAATCGCTGCCTCAGCTCTGAGGTAATATACTTTTCTAAATGCTTTGTAAAATCGCTATTGGATAGGTTATTTATCAGTTTTTTTAAAATGTACTCAAAGCATCGAATATCAGTAAAATTAGCTTAATCGCTTTAACTGAACCAATATGAAGTAAGATTTATGCTTTTTTCATAATAATCAAAAATTATTTACAATTTTCGTAAATTGCGACTTATAATTTCACTCTTTATTGAAAATGGAACAACAGACTCCGTATTTACCTAAACATAAAATAAGAATTGTTACTGCAGCTTCACTTTTTGATGGGCATGATGCTGCTATCAATATTATGCGTCGTATTATCCAGGCTACCGGGGTAGAAGTAATTCACCTTGGCCATGATCGTAGTGTTGAAGAAGTGGTGAACTGTGCGATACAGGAAGATGCTCATGCCATTGCGATGACTAGTTATCAGGGCGGGCATACCGAGTATTTTAAATACATGTACGATTTATTACAGGAAAAAAATGCCGGTCAAATCAAGATTTTTGGCGGTGGCGGTGGAGTAATCCTTCCCGAAGAAATTAGAGATCTTCACGAATATGGAATTACCAGAATTTATGCGCCTGATGATGGTCGGGAACTGGGATTACAGGGAATGATCAATGACCTGGTAAAGACTGTAGATGAGGAAGTACCGTCCTTACCTAAGGATACCGATGTTGCTTCCAACTTAAAATCTAAGAACACAAATACCATTTCCCGGTTAATATCGCTTGCTGAAAACAAACATGATGAATTTAAAACACATTTTGAAGCGGTTGCCGAAACCGAGAAAAATATTCCGGTATTGGGAATTACAGGAACTGGTGGTGCGGGGAAATCCAGTCTGGTCGATGAATTGGTTCGTAGATTTTTAAGTGATTTTCCTGAAAAACATATTGGAATTGTTTCTGTAGATCCTTCTAAAAAGAAAACCGGTGGCGCTTTACTTGGGGATCGTATTCGTATGAATGCAATAAATCACCCATGCGTGTATATGCGCTCGCTAGCAACACGGCAAAGTAATCTTGCTTTATCTAAATATGTACAGGAAGCTGTTGAGGTCCTGAAAAAAGCGGAATACGACCTTATTATTCTGGAAACTTCCGGAATTGGACAATCAGATACAGAAATTATCGATCATTCTGATGTCTCTTTATATGTAATGACCCCCGAATTTGGGGCAGCAACCCAGTTGGAGAAAATCGATATGTTGGATTTTGCCGATTTGGTAGCAATCAATAAATTCGATAAGCGCGGTGCGCAGGATGCTTTACGTGATGTAAAAAAACAATATCAGAGAAATCACCAGTTGTGGCATGAAGATGCCGAAAAACTTCCGGTATTTGGGACGATCGCCTCTCAGTTTAATGATCCCGGTATGAATACCCTATATCGTAAGATCATGGATAAGATCGATGAAAAAACAGCTTCAAAATTAGAATCTACTTTTGAAGTAACCCGGGAAATGAGCGAGAAGATTTTTGTGATCCCTCCTAAGCGTACCCGTTATCTTTCTGAAATTGCTGAGAATAATCGCGCTTATAACGAAACAGCAATAAAGCAGTCGGATATTGCACAAAAACTTTTTGGTATTTATAAAACCATATTGAGTGTTGCGAATATTGCCGAAGAAAAATATAGTGCGCATCTTGATAAAAACGGACTAGTACAGGAAGAATTGCTAGACGATACTCAAACCGAAAATCATGAATTTTTAGGTCTTCTATTTAAAGAATTTGATCGTGTAAAAATGGATCTTGATCCTTATAACTGGGAAATTATTCTGGGATGGCAGGAGAAGGTAAATAAATATACCGAACCTATTTATTCGTTTAAAGTACGGGATAAAGAAATTAAAATTGAAACACATACCGAGTCCCTGTCACATACGCAAATTCCAAAGATCGCTTTACCAAAATACTCGGCATGGGGTGATATTTTAAAATGGAGTCTACAGGAAAACGTACCGGGAGAATTTCCCTATACTTCAGGATTATATCCATTTAAACGCCAGGGAGAAGATCCTACTAGAATGTTTGCCGGCGAAGGTGGACCCGAGCGAACCAATAGAAGATTTCATTATGTAAGTTTAGGTTTGCCGGCAAAGCGTTTGTCTACCGCTTTCGATTCGGTTACCCTTTATGGAAATGATCCCGATCATCGTCCCGATATTTATGGGAAAATAGGGAATGCCGGGGTTTCTATTTGCTGTCTGGATGATGCTAAGAAATTATATTCGGGCTTTGATTTGGCGCATCCGTATACGTCTGTAAGTATGACGATTAACGGTCCCGCACCAATGTTACTTGGATTCTTTATGAATGCTGCTATCGACCAGCAATGTGAAAAGTATATCAAAGAAAATGGTTTAGAAGCTCAGGTTGAAGCTAAGCTAAAAGCCCTTTATGATGATAACGGCATTAAACGTCCCTCTTATAAAGGAGAGCTTCCTGAAGGGAATGACGGTTTAGGTTTGATGTTATTAGGACTAACCGGAGACCAGGTTCTTCCACGGGAAATATATCAGGAAATAAAAATCAATACCCTTGCATCGGTTCGTGGTACGGTTCAGGCCGATATTTTAAAAGAAGACCAGGCACAAAATACCTGTATTTTCTCTACGGAATATGCACTGCGCTTAATGGGCGATGTGCAGGAGTATTTTATTAAAGAGAAAGTAAGAAATTTTTATTCGGTTTCTATTTCAGGCTATCATATTGCTGAAGCCGGAGCCAATCCAATTACGCAGCTGGCTTTTACGCTGGCGAATGGTTTTACGTATGTAGAATACTATTTAAGCCGTGGAATGGATATTAATAAATTTGGCCCTAATTTATCGTTTTTCTTCAGTAACGGCGTAGATCCCGAATATGCGGTGATTGGCCGTGTAGCAAGAAAAATTTGGTCTAAAGCTTTAAAACATAAATATGAAGCGAATCCAAGAGCTCAAATGCTAAAATATCATATCCAGACTTCAGGCCGTTCTTTACATGCGCAGGAAATCGATTTTAATGATATAAGGACAACGCTTCAGGCATTATATGCCATTTATGATAACTGTAACTCTTTGCACACCAATGCGTACGACGAGGCGATCACAACACCGACCGAAGCTTCGGTGCGACGCGCCATGGCAATTCAGCTTATTATCAATAAAGAATTAGGATTAGCAAAAAATGAAAATCCTATTCAGGGTTCTTTTATTATTGAAGAATTGACCGATCTGGTAGAGGAAGCGGTGTATGCCGAGTTTGATCGTATCACTGAGAGAGGTGGTGTCTTGGGTGCAATGGAAACCATGTATCAACGCGGACAAATACAGGAAGAAAGTTTGTATTACGAAACCTTGAAGCATAATGGTGATTACCCAATCATAGGTGTAAATACGTTCCTTAGTTCTACAGGATCGCCAACGGTAACTCCTGGAGAGGTGATTAGAGCAACTGAAGAGGAAAAACAAAACCAGATCAAAACCTTAGAAACCCTGCATAAGGCTAAAGAAACGAAAGCAGAGGAAGCTTTAGAAGCCATCAAAAAGGCTGCTGTACAAAATGAGAACATTTTTGAAGTTTTAATGGAAGCAACTAAGGTTTGTAGTCTTGGCCAAATCACCAATGCGATGTTTGATGTTGGTGGGCAATACCGAAGAAATATGTAAGATAAATATTTGCTAGGATTCTATCTTAAAATACCAAAAATCAACATTTTAAACCATCTTTTTTTTATTGTGAAAAAAGATGGTTTTTTTGTTTGTAAATCGATAATTCCACTCTAATTTTGCCGGCTTTTTAAAATGAGTTTTGCAGTATAATTTTTAAAGAATCTGGTAGTCATGGAAAATGTTTGGTTATTTGCAATTGCGGTGTTTACCGGTTTTTTTGCAATAAATAGTCCTATTGGAAATATCCCGGTTTTTATTAGTCTAACAAAGCAGGCTGATCGTAAAACCCGAAAGAATATTTCTAAGAAAGCAACTTTTACCGCTTTTATCATTGTTTCTGGCTTCGTGATTTTAGGTAAATATATTTTTAGCCTTTTTGGGTTAACGATTCCTGCCTTTAAAATCACGGGTGGGATTCTTATATTTTTTGTTGGTTTCGAAATGATTAGAGCGCAGGAAGCCAGTATTGATAACCAAAGTGAAATTAACTTTAATGAGGGGATTTCTACATCGCCATTGGCTATACCAATTCTTGCCGGTCCCGGTTCTATTGTAACTGCCATGAACTATACCACCAATGCCGGTTATATAGATTTGTTGGTTATTTTAGTAATGTTCGGTTTGATTATGTGGTTAAATCACCTGGCATTTATTTCCAGCGACTATCTGGTTAGGTTTATTGGTCAAAACAAAATTGTAGTAATCGAAAAGATTATGGGATTAATCATTGCGATTATTGGTACCAATATGCTTATACAGGGAATAAAATTAGCATTTTTTAGTGGAGAAACGCTATCCTAGTTTTTCTGATTTTGGTGAATCCAATCTGAAATTAAATGCTCAAAATGAAGAATTTCTCTTCGAAGTAAATCTAAAAATTCGGTTTCTTTAATACCGGTAATTTCTATATTGCGGCAATTGGATTTAATTCTTTTTGCCGCTTTTCGTATCTTCTCGATACGTTTTAATTGTAATTCTTTTGTTCGGGCTGTCATCACACCGGCAATCCCGGGAGCGAGTTGCAACGATTCGGTTACCAGGCGGCCTGCATAATTATGGGCGGGCACTGAAGAAAGTTCCATTTCAATAACATGTCTATTGTCAGAAAAATAAGAAGATACAGCACTCGAAATTTTAAAGATTTCTAAGGCTTTCTTGTAAACTGGCAATTGGTAAGCATTCATAACGGGGGAATTTCTTTTATAAAATTACCTAGAAATCGCTGAGATTGTATTTAATATTTAAGGTGAAAACGTTATTTTGTTTTAATTTTTAAATATATTTGGCTTGTTTACCTTAAATATGAATATAGATAAATTGAATTGGGCGATACTGGAGTCTCTTCAGGATAATGCCAGACTTTCTTTTTCAGAAATAGGAAGAAAAGTAGGGTTAAGTTCCCCGGCAGTGGCAGAGCGTGTAAAAAAAATGGAGGATTCAGGGATTATAAAAGGCTATAAAACCGAAGTTTCATACCAAAAAACAGGACACCATTTAAAAGCGATTATTACCTTACGTGCTTTTATGGGGCGATTAAAACCTTTTCTGGAAAAAGTTACAGAATTCAAGGAGGTAATAAATTGTTACAGAATTACCGGAAACGAAAATATTATCATGGAAGTCATTTTTCAGGATCAGGGGCATTTGGAAGTTTTTATCGATAAATTGATTACGTATGGCGAAACTAAAACCCATATTATTTTATCGAATGTCATCGAACATGCACCGGTAAGAAATAGTAAAATTACTTCGTCCCACTAACAAGGTACATTAGGGAACCACCTGCAGCATGATACTGCTCACGTTGTACGGCACCCATAATATGATCTGATCGCGTGTCGTATTTTTCCTGATATTCGAAATAAAACGGCATATATTCTTCGCCGGCTGCATTAAAATAGTCAATGTCTTTACGGGTTTCAGATTTCCAGGCGCTTCCCTGCATCCATTGTTTTAGAGTAGCGATTTGCTCTTTATTATCATAAGGAGGATACATGGCAATCGCTTTGTCTGATAATCTAACCTGAATATCCTTAAGCGCTTCAGATGCAAACCAGCCGGGTAATAAATCACCCAGAGAATTATCGCCCTCACCAAGTTTCTTTTTACCTTTTTCGATAATTAGGCGATATTTTATATGATCTAAAGTTTCTTCAATACTATCGTTTTGAGAAATAGAATTCTTAGTAAGCGTTTGAATGATATTATTAGGCTCTACGCAAAGTAAAAGTCCGTTTGGTTTGAGCACACGGATCATTTCTTTAAGGGCCTTTTTAGGATTTTTAAGGTGAATTAAAACCGTTTGGCAGGTTACAAAATCGAAAGCTTCATCTTCAAAAGGTAGGTCTTCAGCATCACCTTTCTTTAAATTAAACCCAATATTCGATAATTTAAAGTAGTCTTTGAGTGCGCTATTTTTTTCAAACCAATTACTATCGTTATCGATAGCCGTTATACTCGCTTTTTCGGCTAAATATGGTGCAAGGGTTTTTGTCCAGTGTCCCTGCCCACAGCCAACATCCAACATGTTCGAAAATTGATTTAATTCTAGCCTTTGGGCGGTAAGATCAAGAAAACTTTTGTTCCACCAAAAGTCACGATACGATCCAAAATAATTGTGTGAATGTCCTTTTTGCAATGCGAATAGTTTAGTGGAACAAATATACTTTAGTCTTCAGGTTCTACCAAGTGTAAAGTTTTTATGAAAAATAAATTGTTGATACCCTGTAAATTAACAGTTATTAAATTATTGTCTTAGATTAGTTAAATTTAGGTAAATTGGAATTTCTTTAATAAAATTTTCAGTGATTAGACTGTATCTTTGAGAAAAAATAAAAAGGATTATGAAAAAGTATACAGTGTTGTTTTTAATCTTGGCAGTAATAACCGGTCTTGTTGGATTCACGGGATTGCGATTTACCGGTATTGAAGTTATACGTGTAGTTTGTTTAGTCGCAGCAGACCTTTTTGTAATTTCATTGATGGCCAAATTATTTTTCCCAGATAAGAAATTAAGATTACAAAGAATAAAAAAGGAATAGAATTTGCATTTGCAAAGGGTTTAAGCTTTCACAGTAGTGAAAGCTTTTTTTATGCTTTCAATTTAAAAACAAGTTATATTTACTCGATAATGGAGATTAAATATTCCAGTGCCATCTCGATAACTATTTGAAGTGGGATGTCTCAAGAACATTAATTTTCTCATAAATGCCTGAAGGCTTGTTTTTTGGTAATTAATTTGATAATCCAACACCTATGTATAAACAAACATTAACCTGTTTTTTAGCTTTACTACTCTCAGCAGTAGTATGTGCGCAGGAGATAAGACTGCAAAAAGGAAATGTAACCGATAATGTAAGAATTAATGATTCTACAAATGCTACTTATGCGGTTTATCTTCCCAAATCTTATAATGTGGAAAAGCCGGCTCCCGTTATTTTCCTTTTAGCTCAAGATGGAAAGGGAAGGGAAGCAGTGCAGTTGTTTAGACAAACGGCAGAAGATCAGTATTATGTGATAGCAGCAAGCAATCAAAAGATGGAAAACGATTCTATTCAGGAAGATATACTACAGACCGTAAAATTTATGAACGGATTTTATCGTACCATTAAAGTAGATCCTAACTTATTGTATATCGCCGGTATTAATAAAGGGGCAGAAATCGCTTCTGCTTTGCCGTTAATTAACGAGAATATTAGTGGTGTTCTAGCCATGAACAAAACCTGGATTAATGGAAAGTTTATCGAAAACAGAAAAAAACCTTATGTTTTTTCAGCAATATCGGGCACCAGGGATTTCTCCAGATTTGGATTACTGGAAGTGGCAGAATTTTTAGAAGGAGAAGACTTTCCTACTGAAGTTAATTATTTTGAAGGCGGGCCAGAGTCCTGGCCGGATACTTATACCATTAATAATGCTGTGGCGAAATTTACGCTGGAGGCGATGAAGAATGGCGGAAGAGAAAAAAATGATACCATTATCAATACTATATTTAAGAATGAAATTAAAGCCATCGACAATTTAATAAGTAATGGGGCCTATTATACAGCCTTTCTACAGCTGAAAAAAGCAGAAGAGAAATTTGATAATTTTAATCATTTTGACGATCAATTAAAAAATTTGAAAAAGCGTATTCGAAAAGACAGGACTTTTAAACAACAACGAAGAAAATGGTTTGATGTAAAAGAGGAAGAAGCTTTTCAAAAAGAAGACTATGCTCATTTTCTGGAAATGGATATTTTAACTAACAATTTTGATAATATTGGTTGGTGGGCAGAACAGATGGAGAATTTAAAGGCAGGACAGCAGCAAAAAAATACGATAGAAAGAAATATGGCCTACCGACTTGAAAATTATTTAAATGATTTGGTTAGCGCGACTTATAATAATGTGATAGTTTCAGAAAGTTTTATTGATACAAAGATTTTTATTTCCATCCTTAAAACGATCGTAGACAAACAAAACCCAGAAGGATATTTAAGTATTATTCAACTCGCTGGACACGATGGTGATGCTGGGACGGCCATGCTATATTTAGAGGATCTTTTAAAAACAGGTTATAAAGATTTTGATAGGTTATATACAATAGAGGGCATCTTGGATTTACAGATGAGTACTGAATTTAATTTATTAATTGAGGAATATGGCGGCGAAGCAAAATATATCATATTCGATTCAGAAAAAGATACCGAAAAAAATGAAGCAACCAGAAGTAATTAATGCTTTTCCGATTCATACCTTGCGGGTACGCCTAGGTTCTTGATTTTTCCGCAGTATAAGCTCAAATTGTGAATTTTGCTAGAAAAAGATATATCCTATTGCAAGATTGTATACTATAAAAACCAAAAATAATTGATGAAAATTACCATTTTTAGCTGTGTATTTTTATTAATTTCATTTCTGAATTTTGCACAGCAGTCCAATGAAAGTCAACTTGAAAGTATAAGAAAATTTCAGCACGATCTTAACGAAGAATATAAAGACCCGGAAGAATCACCATTATCTGAATATGAACGATTGTCGTTCACGCAACACGATTTTTACGAGATCGATACTTCTTTTATTGTAGATGCTCAATTTTTGAGAACTCCGTATGAAGCTAGTTTTAGAATGCAAACCTCTTCCGATCGTCAACCCGTGTATGTGAAATATGCCGATCTGTACTTTACCTTAAAAGGTAAAAAGATGAAATTAGCGGTTTATCAAAGTCAGTCTTTAAAAGAGAATCCAGAGTATTTTGATTATTTGTTTTTGCCATTTACTGATCTTACTAATGGCGAAGGTTCCTACTCAGGAGGAAGATATATTGATTTAAGGATTCCCGAAGAAGGGGTGAAAAAAATTAGTTTAGATTTTAATAAAGCTTATAATCCTTATTGTGCGTATAGTGGCGGGTATTCCTGTCCTGTGCCCCCTGCTGAAAATAACCTGGATATGGCTATTACAGCAGGAGTAAAGGCTTACATTAAGCATTGACAGGTGCATAATAAAAATTGAGACTAAAAGGAGATAGGTTTATTATGCATAAAAATTTGGTTAGTTAGTTGTCGATTTGTTGATTGATTAGAATGAATAAATCGCTGCAACTAAAAATGATGATAAGTTATCCTGCATCATAAGATCAGAATCCATAAAAGGTTTAGCGCCATCTACGCTATCCAATCGTAATTCAGGTTTGATCATTAGGTTTCCGTAGGTATAACTACCGGTTAATGTAATAGCTGTGGTATTAGTATCGGCTCCATAAGCTGGTCCACCATCAGCTAATTCATTAAAATATTCAGCTCTTAATCCAATAGCAAAACTATCTGAAGTACTTAACTGCGGATAGATAGCGGCTCCTGCAAATCCCTCCCCGTCTGTAGTTTGGTAGGTTCCGTTAAATCCTAAATAGAACGCGTCACTTAGGTTCCATCCCGTAGTTAAATCAACTTGAAATAACGCATCATCAGATAAAGACTGCTCGCCATAAATTAGATTTAAATAAGCACTACCAGCATCATTAGCATAGCCTAACTGTCCACCAAAGGTATATTTACCAATAGGATTGAATTCCGTATAATCAGTTGGATTCATTACCGCTAACATGGCACTCCAGTTTTCATCTATGGTAAAATCTGCTTTTAAACCTGTATGAGAAAATGGCCCATAAGAAAACATATAAGAAGTGGAGTAGTTAAAGTTGGCGGCAGGTGAAATAACCTCATAGCCAAGAAAGGTATTAAAGTTACCAAATGTTAAGCGTACTTTATCACTAAGATTATAGTAAACATATAACTGGTTTACAATAGCTGGAGAACCGGTAGATAAAAATACGGCATCTTCACCACGAGGTCCAACTACAAGATCGGCGACAAAGCCAACTTTATCCCCTTCGTAGCCCAATATAACATTGGCCATACCAATGGCAAATCCAGGGTCGTTAGCAAAAGAAGTTACTGGTGCAGCGGCTGGCTCCAGAGGATCGCCATTGTCGTCATATACCGTTTTGTTTATACCGTTAAAGTTAGTTCTAAAGTAAGCATCTACAGTACCGGAGATACTAAAAGGACTTTTACTTTCTTCTTGTGCCTGAAGGTCTATATTTAATAAGGCTATCAAAGAAAATACTAGAAAAAGTCGGATATTTGCAAAAGTGAATTTTAACATGTTTACATGATTTAGTTTGTTCGACAAAAATGAATTAATAGTAAGCAGTAAGAAAAATTCATAGTAGAGGAGCACTCCGCCAAGTGCTCCTTCTTTATTTTTCAGACTGTAATAGTAAACGTGTGTGCTTGTTATATTTTAATGTGTGGGAGAGTTATTATTTATCTCTTCCAAATTCTGGATAAGAATCGATACCATGTTCGTGAAGGTCTAATCCTTCTAATTCTTCTTTTTCGGTAACTCTTAATCCCATTACTGCTTTAAGAATAGAAAGCAGGATAAAAGTTGTGATCATTGCCCATGCGCCAATAGAAACCACACCAATAGCCTGTACGCCAAGCTGTCCAAATCCACCGCCATATAGTAGTCCGCCATCAGTAGCAAAAACTCCTACAAGTAAAGTACCTACAGCACCTACAACACCGTGTACAGATATGGCACCAACAGGATCGTCGATTTTAAGTACTTTGTCAATAAATTCTATAGAGAAAACAACAACGATACCAGAAATAATTCCTATTATAAATGCCCCCATTGGGTCTACGGCGGCACATCCCGCTGTAATACCTACAAGACCGGCAAGTGCACCGTTAAGTGTCATAGAAATATCGGCTTTTCCGTATCTAATCCAGGTAAGAAATAAAGCAACTACAGCTCCGGCAGCGGCGGCAAGGTTGGTAGTGATTACAATTCCAGCCACATTATTTGCACTATCTCCAGAGATAGCCAGTTCTGATCCGGGATTAAAACCAAACCATCCTAACCAAAGTATAAATACACCAAGTGCACCATAAAGCATGTTATGACCAGGAATTGCATTAGATTTCCCATCGGTATATTTTCCTATACGGGGGCCTACTAAAGCCGCAGCTACCAATGCAGCCCATCCACCTACAGAATGAACAACTGTAGAACCGGCAAAATCGATAAATCCTAGTGCAGTTAACCAACCATCTCCCTGCCATACCCAGTGACCCGATATAGGATAAATAACGGTTGTCATTAATAGAGAGAAGATAAGATAGGTAGAAAATTTTGTTCTTTCCGCCACAGCACCAGATACGATAGTTGCCGCGGTAGCACAAAATACTGTTTGAAAGAATAAATTATGCATATCCCCACGAACATCATAAAATAAACTGGGGGTTCCTATAAAACTACCAATAGAATCTCCATACATAATAGTATACCCAATAGCCCAGAAAGCTATAGAACCTACGGCAAGGTCCATGAGGTTTTTCATGATAATATTCGATGTGTTTTTTGCGCGGGTAAAACCGGCTTCAACCAGTGTGAATCCTGCTTGCATGAAGAATACCAGTATCCCACAAATTACAATCCACATTAAATCTAATACAGCATCTATTTCCATAATAATTTAGTTATTTTTATGTTAGTTAATTATTTAAGGGAATCGGTCCCTTTTTCTTTAGTACGTATACGGTAAGCTTCGTCGATTGTGGAAACGAATATTTTACCATCACCAACAGAACCTGTATAGGCAGATTCTAAAATGGCATTTACAGTGTTGTCCAGGAATTCGTCTGAAACGACAATAGATAATTTTCGTCTTTGTATATCGGTGGTACTATAAGATACCCCGCGATATACATGACCTTGTTTTTCGTTTCCGACCCCTGTAACATCCCAGTACGTAAAAAAGACAACCTCAGTGCTGTGTAAGGCTTTTTTTACTTCGTCAAATTTTGACTTTCTGATAATAGCTTCAATTTTCTTCATAAGAATTTCAGGTTTAGTGATTTAAAAGTATTAAAAATTCTTAAATGAAGTTAAAAAAATAGGGGTTAAGCTTAAAGAAATGTGAATATCAGAAAATTACCCCCGTCTTGTTACGGGGTGTACAATAAAAAAGTAAAAATTGAAGTTGTAGGTAGAAACTTTCTAAATGCTATTACACCAATTTTGAAAAATAAAGACCAATAGCTGCTGCCGCAATTCCAAAAATTAAACTTCCTATGGCATAAATTGCAAAATTGTAGTAGTCGCCCGATTTTAAAAGGGCTTGATTTTCAAAGGAAAAAGTAGAGAAGGTGGTAAACCCGCCACAAAAACCAGTGGCAAGAATAAGGTTGGTCGTATTGTTAAGATTGTTGTTTTTTATGGCTATTCCCAATAATAGACCAATAATAAAACTGCCTAAAATGTTAACGGTAAAAGTGCCCCAGGGTAAGTTTGTTCCTCTGCTATTTAAAGCTTTACTAATCAAATAGCGGCATACGCTGCCTAAACCTCCCCCAAGAAATACTAAAATAGCACTTTTAAACATTCAGCTTTAATTTACCGGAATATAAATATGAGTCACCCAATCAGCAGGATTTGGGGTTGTATCAGGATTAGTTAGATAAACTTCAAAAGGTTTTGATTCTTCCGCAACTTCAAGTCCGTTTTTATCAATATAATCATAAGCCTTATTCCAGGCTTCTTCCAAATTGTCATATTTACCTTTTAAAACGGTTTTCAACACTTTTTGATTTGGCATGTTACCATTTAGAACATTGGCATCCATTGGGGTGATTACTTCGCTAGGTGTAAAATAACCTGCCGAGAAAATAGCGGTACCATTGGATTGATTCCATTCATTATAAAGAACAAAAGGATTCCCTATTTTTTCAATGTTCTGAGATTGCATGAAATTCGCTACTTCAGTAACCATAGGTCGCATTTTTTCATTTACCTGACTGATTTTACTTGCGGTGGTAGTATACATATAATAACCTCCTCCATGATTTACAACACCATCCACACTAATGCTGTACTGATTCATCTTGTTAGTAATTATTTGCTGCATTTTAGTAAGTCCTTTTTCTAATTTAGGTCGCATAATCTGGGTTAAGGATTCTTTGGCTAGAAGAAAGGATAGTTTTTCCTTAAAGCTTTGCTTACCTTCCATACCCCAGGTTACTTTGGTTTGATTGTTTTCCAGGGGTTCAAAATTCCAGTAGATTTTACCGCTAGTATTGGCAAAGGTTTGTGCTAAGGTTATTTTTTGGATAATCTCTTTAAAAGGCTTGGCTTCTAAAGTTTCTACTTTTCCATCGCTTAATTCATCACTTTCCCAGGAAAGCACAGCCCCTTCTCCCTGTATGGTATCTCCGTAACTTATAATCAGATGGTCTGATTCCTGATTCCAGGGATCCCAGTATTCCCAGTTTTTAAGATTATTTACTTCGTTAAAGATAATTTCCTGAGGAGCATTAAAAACCTGAGTCTCTTCAAATTTGTAATCTCCATCTTTGGTTGCTATATAAATAGAACCTCCAATAAGTACGATAAGAATTAAAAAAAGTAAATACTTAAAAATCTTCATGGGCTTATAAAATCACAGTTATTGCTAAGATAGTAAAATAGCGGCGAAGCATTTATTTTAAATATAGCTTAATTACAAATAACAGAAGTATGAATGCAATAAATCCTATTAATACAAAAATACTGTTCTTATAATACTTACGATGAAGGTTTAAATCTTTTCTGTACATAAAAATCATTACAATGATAAAAGTGATAAGAAAAAATCCTGCAAATATCCACTGTCCTGTGCTAAACATTTTATCTATTTTTATGCAAATTTAAACGAATAAGCTAATAAAGTAATGAAAAAAAGAATTGATGCGGTTACGCAATTTCATAGTGCCTTTGGATTGGGGGTAAGTGAGCAACCTATAGCAAGTTTGGGAGCGGCTAAAAACAAGCTGAGGTTTGAATTAATGAAAGAAGAAAATGAAGAATATCTTGAAGCAGCACAGAATGGCGACCTTGTTGAAGTTGCTGATGCCCTTGGAGATATGCTTTATATTTTGTGCGGTACCATTATCGAGCATGGTATGCAACATAAAATAGAGGAGGTTTTTGATGAAATTCAGCGTAGTAATATGAGTAAACTGGGGGCTGATGGGAAACCAATTTACAGAGAAGACGGGAAAGTATTAAAAGGACCTAATTATTTTAAACCGAATATAAAGGAAATTCTTGATAAATAATCTATCGATATTCCAAAATATGAGGAGGTTCATAACGATAATTTTCTAGGGTAAATTGATTGTCGGTATTTATGTTAAAATCCAGGATATTACGACCCCTGCCCGGCATGTTAGGAAAAATGGCGAAGGATAAGCGAATATTATCAAATACAAAATAATCGTTGCTAATTATAAGTCCCATGCCAAATTTGGTATAAAGGTCATTACTGAAAAAAGGTTTTGGGGCTTCACCAATAAACCCAAGGTCAAAATTTATAAACGGGCTCATCCTAAAACCCAGCCAACTAAAAGGCACGTAGGATTGTGTCTGAAAATTAAAAACAAACTTGCGCGTTCCAAAAACCTGATGGGTATCAAAGCCATAAATCCCATCTTCATCATTTATGGAGATCCGGTCTCTGATAAAATCTTTTCGGTTAATACCAACTACGACGTTAGACTTTGCGAATTGCCTAAAAAACCAGTTACCGACCCTGAAAATAGGAGAGAAATAGGTGGTTCCGAATCTAAAAAGTGATTGTCGTGCTGTATTTTTAAAAAAGTAACTTCCGTAGCCAAGATTGGTTGCTAGATAACCAAAGTTTTTAATGTAATCTGAATAGGTTAAATCGATCCCTAAATAAAAGTAATTCTGATTGCCCGCATTTCGCTGAATTCCAGAATTTATAAAATAGCTGTGGCCAAGCGAAATATCTTCAATATCTCCATTTCTAAAAATATACCGATCTCGCGTATAGTTAATATCTCTAATCCCCACAGAACCTAAAAGAACATTGTTATTCGAGAAATACGCAACAGAATCTATATTCTCTCCCGGTCTGTCTAAATAATCCCTTTTGGTGTACCTTCCCGCTAATATGAGGTTGGTTGGTAATTTTTCTTCAGAATCTTTATTGGCAACAGGAATGGCGTAACCGCCCCATACATTAAAATCCCTATATTTTAAAGGTTCTAAAAGTAATGTATCCAGATCTCCAAGATAAATATGTTCATCATAAAAGCTTTGCCTGATGCTTATTTCTCCCGCCCAACGCGCATAGGGAGAATAAAATTCCCGATCTATACTAGCAAAATTTTCATATGTCCCATCAACATCTAAATCCCTTAAAACTTCAGCATTGATGTAGGTATTGAATAAATTCTGAGCTCGATATCCTAAGGTATATCCTGTTCCTATTTCGTTCTGATAGCCCTGCTTGTAGGCTAGAGTAGTGCGATGTCCCAAACCAAAACTATTGTATTCCCGTAATCTTAATTCACCTTTGCGGCTGGAAACACTGCCATCTGCTGATATGCTCCAGCTGTCCAACACATATACATATAAATCTACCATGTTTGGATCGCCAGTAACATTGGTGGGGCGTATTAGGGTTCTCCTTATATAATTTTGTGCTCTTAAAACACGCTCAGATTCTAAAACTTCCAAAGAATCCATTTGGGAGTTTTCCTTGATTAATAATAACCCTCTAATGGTAAACTCTTTGGTGCGTGCATGTAAAACATTCCCTATTTTCTGGATTTTTTGAGTAGGCTTTACAGCGGTGTCCTTTTCGCTGTATCCAAAAGGATCCAGCGAGGTAATATAAATTTTACGTATGGTTTTTCCCTGGTATTTTGAAAAATCACGTTGTAGTTGGTTTTCTATTTTTTTGGTAGCTGTTTTAGCATCTGCAGGGTTTACAGGATCAAACATTAAATCGTAAAGCATCCTGGTAAATTTACTGTTCTTCGTTTTCTCCTGAAGTTGTCTATAGAAATTACGATCTTTGGCTATTTGAATAGAATCACGAACCGGAAATCGCTGCAGACTATCATTTTGAGCAGATACTTTTAGGCAGAAGAAGAATAATATAAGAATACAGTATCTCAACTCTAAATCTATTTTACAAAGGCCAAACTTATGTATTTTTTTTGAATGGAAATATTTAGCCTATGTTAAAGAAATAAGACTTGTAAACACAAAAAATGCGCTGAGAATCAGCGCATTTTTATAGTTTTTTGGTGCCAAATGAATTTACAACCCGGAGCCTGGTTCGCAATTGTTTAAAAACTCATTTGCTTTTGTCAGTGTTTTTATTTTACCTCGTATCTCCAGCCAAACTTGTCCTCTGCCTGATTATATTGAATTTTTAATAACTGATCCTTAAAAGATTTGGCATACGAATCTTCAATTTTTGGTAATTCGTATTTTTCGCCTTTATAACCAAAACCTAAAATAGGTGTCACAACAGTTGCTGTACCCGATCCAAAAATTTCTTTTAGTTCGCCCGCATTCGCTGCTTCAATAAGTTCAGAAACTTTTATTCTTCTAATTTCAACATCGATATTGGCATCTTTGGCAAGATCGATGATACTTTTTCTGGTAACACCGTCAAGAATTCTATCACTAATTGGAGCGGTAACCAATTTATCACCAATTCTAAAGAATAGGTTCATGGTACCCGCTTCCTCTAGATATTCGTGTGTGTTCGCGTCTGTCCAAATAATTTGTTGATAACCTTCACTATTTGCAATATCTGTAGGGAAGAATTGAGCGCCATAATTCCCGGCAGCTTTTGCAAAACCAACCCCTCCATCTGCAGCACGGCTATAATCCTCAGAAACTTTTACGCGAACTTCACCGCTATAATAGGATTGTGCAGGAGAACACAAGATCATAAATTTATATTCACTAGATGTAGAAGCAGATACACCGGGTTCAGTAGCGATGACAAAAGGACGAAGATACATGGAGTTTCCAAAACCTTTTTGGATCCATTCCTTGTCTAATTTTAGTAGTTCTTCCAGTCCATTAAAAAAATGACCTTTAGGAAATTCAGGGATAGCAAGACGTTTACTGGACTTATTAATACGTTCAAAATTTTGCTCTGGTCTAAAAAGCCATACTTTATCCTCATCGTCTTTATACGCTTTCATTCCTTCAAAAACTGCCTGCCCATAGTGAAATACTTTGGCAGATGGGTACATTTGTAAAGGTCCGTAAGGAACAATCTCAGGAGTTTGCCAGGAACCATCCTTATAATCACAAACCATCATATGGTCGGTAAAGACTTTACCAAAGGTAAGATTACTAAAATCTACACTGGATAATTTAGAAGAAGATGCTTTGGTGATTTTTACTTTCGTCGCGATGTTTTCCATTTTATATTATTTAAGAACTTCAAATTTACCTAAATAAAAGTAAAATTAAAATCTAAACTTTTGGTATTTTTGGTGATATTCAGGCAAAAACCAATAAGGATTTAATATGAAAAAAATTATATTTTCAATTGTACTGTGCTGTGCACTGATAGGGTGTAAAAATTCAGAAGAAAAGCAAGAAACTGTAAAGACTTCAACCAGTAATGAAGAGTTGGCCTACGCAAGGTTTGGTGACGACGTTGATACAGAAGCTGCGATAGATGCAAATACAATGGCCAATCAATATGCCCAGTTAAAACCCGGGGACACTATTACTACCAGTTTTACCACTACGGTAAACTCGGTTTGTAAAATGAAAGGCTGCTGGATGAATCTAGAAATCCCAGGAGATGAAGATGTTAGCGTAAAATTTAAAGATTACGGCTTTTTTGTACCTAAAGATATCGAGGGGAAGCAAGTGGTGGTTGAAGGAAAAGCATTCCTTAAAGAAGTATCTGTAAAGGATCAACAGCATTTTGCCGAAGACGCCGGTAAATCTGCACAAGAGATTGCTGCCATTACAGAACCTAAGCAAGAATTGGCATTTTTAGCTAATGGAGTACTTTTAAAGCAGTAATATTTGGAACGAAAAATCATTAAAACCGGAGACGGTTCGTCTACTATTCATATTCCAGAATGGAATGAACAATACCATTCCAAGCATGGTGCTTTGCAGGAAGCGATGCATGTTTTTATAAGAACTGGCTTGGATTTCACGGTAGCCGAATTTAATAAGAATGAACTTTCGATTTTAGAAATTGGCTTTGGAACCGGTTTAAATGCATTACTTACCGCTTTTTACGGGGACGCAATAACAATTAATTATACCGGTGTTGAGGCGTATCCTGTAAAACCTGAAGAATTAGCAATTTTGAATTATGCATCTGTATTACCAGACTTTAAAACTGCGGCAGAGGTGTTTAATAAAATGCACCATACCGAATGGGAAAAAATGCTGCCTATAACTGCTCATTTTAATTTAAAGAAACAGGAAAAAACATTTCAGGAAATCGATGAGCGTGCTATTTTTGATTTAATATATTTTGATGCATTTGGCGCAAGGGTACAGCCTGAATTGTGGACTGAGCCGATTTTTCTAAAAATGTATAATTCATTAAAATTAAATGGAGTTTTGGTAACCTATGCAGCGAAAGGAAGCGTTAGAAGAGCAATGCAAGCGGTAGGGTTCACGGTAGAAAGATTACCTGGCCCGCCGGGGAAACGGGAAATGTTAAGAGCCGTTAAAAAATAGGTGATACCGCTGTTAAAGCTCGCTAAAGTAATTTCTTAGTTTGCAGTATAGCACTATCTTCAAAAGAAAAAAATGCGGGTATTAATCACTGGAGCTACAGGGCTTATTGGTTCAAAAATTTCAGCATTATGCCATGAGAAAGGCATAGATGTGAATTATCTTACAACTAGTAAAGATAAAATTCAGCATAAAGATCATTATCGCGGATTTTTATGGGATCCGCAAGGTGGAGAGATCGATAAACGAGCAATCGAAAACGTGGATGCGATAATTAATCTGGTGGGTGCCAGTATTGCGCAGCGATGGACGACTGAAAATAAGCGTAAAATTTTAAATAGCAGGGTAGAAAGTACCAACCTGCTTTTTGATACCTTATCAAAAAACGATCACCAAATTAAACACATTGTTTCAGCCAGTGCCATTGGGGTATATCCAAGTTCTTTACAAAAGCTTTATTTTGAAGAAGAAGAAAAGATAGATGATTCATTTGTTGGCAAGGTAGTGGTACAATGGGAAAGTGCAGTAAACAATTTTAAAGATTTAGGACTTAAAGTTTCAAAAATAAGAATCGGACTGGTGATGGCTGAAAATGGCGGAATGCTGGAAAAGCTAAAAGAACCGGTTAATTTTAATATTGGAGCACCTTTAGGTAGCGGAAAGCAGTGGCAGTCCTGGATTCATATTAAAGATCTGACCCAGATTTTCCTGTATGTTTTAGAAAATCAACTTGCGGGTACTTTTAATGGTGTAGCACCAAATCCGGTGACTAATAAAGAAATGACCCAGGAAGTAGCAAAACAACTTGATAAACCTTTATGGTTGCCAAATGTACCAAAGTTTGTGCTTAAAGCTGCATTTGGAGAGATGTCCACGCTTTTACTATCTAGTCAACTGGTAAGTAGTAAGAAAATTGAAGGACAGGGATACCACTTTGAATATGTGCATTTGCAACCGGCACTAGAAGATTTGTTATAAGAAAAACTTCTTATAAAGACAATCAAAAAAAAAGAAGCTTTGAATAAAGAACACTTTTCTAATGATACCTTATGGGTTGGATTGGAATTTGTGTTCACTTTTAAAAAATAGAAAAGCCGGCAAATTGCCGGCTTTAAGTCTTATATAAAAATTAAATTAAGCTTTTTTATCAGCTTTAATATCTAATTTTAAAGTAATATCGTCGTAGATAAAATTATCACCTAAACTGTCAAATACAGATTTAGATCCGTAGTTCACATTCCAGTTAGTACGATCTATAGTAAACTCTTCACTGGAAATTTCATAACCATCGTCAGTTTTGTTGATTGACACCGGAAAAGAAATATTTTTGGTTTCATCTTTAATCGTAAGGTTTCCTTCCATCATGGTTTTACCATCTGTTTCAGAAATTCCTGTTACTTCAAAAGTAGCTTCAGGAAATTCATTTACATTAAAGAAATCACCTTCTTTACCTTCTACAGTACCCATTAAATGTGCTTCAAGATTTTTCTTGTCGTCACCTTCAAGATCTGTAACTTCTATAGACATCATATCTATCGTAAAGTTTCCACTTTCGATAATACTGTCGTTAGCCTTAAAAGTTCCTTCTTCAACTTTAATAGTACCGGTGTGCTGTCCTGCAGGCTTCTTACCTATCCAGCTAATAGAAGAAGCTGTAGTATCTACAACATATTCCATTGATTCAGCTGTTGCTTTTGCTACTTCTTTAGCATCTTCAGCTTCGCTATCATGATTGTTATTGTTTTTACAACTTCCTAAACCTACGATAAGGCTTAAGGCCATAAATCCTTTTAAAATGTTTTTTTTCATTTTGTTGAAATTTAGTTTTTTTGCAATTTGGTTGAAGCGCAAAAGTAATATGAATTAAATTTTTTTGTATTAAAAAATTATTAAAAATTATCGGTGACATTTTGACACAACTAAGCGCTTGGCAATAAATTTGACTATTGTTAAGCATCAAAAAACTGATAGAAAAAAATGACAAAGAAAGCTAACGATAAAGATCAGGACACAATAAAGGATCAGGTAGAGGAAAATATCGATAAAGCAATCGATGAGGTAGAAAAAGAACAAGCAGAAAAGTCTGAAAATAAAGAGGTAGCAGATGAAGACACTTCTGAAACAGATAAGTTGAAAGAAGATCTTCAAAAAGAAAAAGATAAGTTTTTACGTCTTTTTGCTGAATTTGAAAATTATAAAAAGCGAACCTCCAAAGAACGTTTAGAACTTTTTAAAACTGCCAATCAGGAAGTAATGCTTGCTATGTTGCCAGTTTTAGATGATTTTGACAGGGCTTTAGTTGAGATCAATAAGACTGAAGACAAAAATCTTTTAAAAGGGGTAGAGCTTATTCATAACAAGTTCAGAGAAACACTAAAAAATAAAGGCTTGGAACCTGTCGAAGTTGAAAGTGGAGACACTTTTGATGCCGATATTCATGAAGCCATAACGCAAATTCCTGCTCCCAATGACGATCTTAAAGGGAAGATTGTAGATGTTGTGGAGCGAGGATATAGATTAGGAGAGCGTATTATTCGTTATCCAAAAGTTGTTACCGGTAAGTAGGGAGTACAACTTTTAAAAGTAAACTTAGACCATGAAAGAGGATTATTACGACATATTAGGAATAAGCAAAGGTGCTTCGGCAGCTGAAATCAAGAAAGCCTATCGCAAGATGGCGATCAAATATCACCCAGATAAAAATCCGGGTGACAATGAGGCCGAAAATAAATTTAAGAAAGCAGCTGAGGCTTACGAGGTATTAGGAAACGAAGAAAAAAGAGCTAAATACGACCGATTTGGACATCAGGCCTTTGAAGGCGGTGGCTTTGGCGGCGGGGGTGGTATGAATATGGATGACATATTCAGCCAGTTTGGCGATATCTTTGGCGGCGGCTTTGGCGGCGGATTCTCAGGTTTTGGTGGCTTTGGCGGTGGCGGTCAACGTCGCGCAAAGGGAAGTAATTTAAGAATTCGGGTAGCGCTTACGTTAGAAGAAATAGCTAATGGAGTAGAGAAAAAAATTAAAGTAAAGCGTAAAGTTCAGGCGCCTGGAACTACTTATAAAACCTGTTCTACCTGTAATGGTACAGGACAAGTAACCCGCGTGACCAACACGATTTTAGGTAGAATGCAAACTGCTTCCCCCTGTACTACCTGTGGTGGTAGTGGGCAAATGATCGATCAAAAACCGGCAGATGCAGATGCACAGGGATTGAAAGTTCAGGAAGAAATGGTTTCTATTAAAATTCCTGCCGGCGTAGAAGATGGAATGCAACTAAAAGTCTCTGGTAAAGGGAATGAAGCTCCTGGAAATGGAATTCCTGGAGATCTTTTAGTAGCTATCGAAGAGAAAGCTCATGAAAGTTTGCAAAGAGAAGGTGATAACCTGCATTATGATCTTTATATAAGTATTTCTGAAGCTGCTCTTGGCGCATCTAAAGAAATCCAAACCGTAAACGGAAAGGTGAGAATTAAAATTGAACCAGGTGTGCAATCCGGAAAAATTTTAAGGCTTCGTGGTAAAGGTGTAAATAGTTTAAACGGTTATGGTAAAGGTGATTTGCTGGTTCATGTAAATGTGTGGACCCCAAAAACCTTAACTAAAGATCAAAAAGAGTTTTTCGAGAAAATGGCGAATGATGAGAACTTTCAGCCGAATCCCGAAAAGAGCGATAAATCATTTTTTGAAAAAGTTAAAGATATGTTTTCTTAGAACTTTTATTTTAAGAAAAAATTTATATATTTGATTCTCACTAAGACTTTTAGTGATAATTTTTCTTTTTCATAGCAATTTTTTTCCCATCCTTAATTAAATTAAGGGTGGGTTTTGTTTTTTAACATCGCCGTTAAACCTTTTCTAAACCTGTTTTAAACAGTTTGTAATCAGGTACGTTCTTTAGTAATTTTCAAAAAAATCAAAAACGAAAATTATGAAAAAGAAAAATTTGATTCTATCTGTTGTAGTTATATTATTAACTACCCTCACCTATGCACAGGAAGAGAAATTCTTTGAAATGGTGGATGATACTAACGAGTATACTATCGTAGAATTGGCTGAAATGGACAGCAGGTTTTCTACGTTTCTAACTTTTCTTAAAGCTTCAGGATTAGATACATCGGTAGAATATGTAGAAGGTTATACTATTTTCTTGCCTACGAATCAGGCTTTCGAAGATATGAAACTAGGGGAGTTGTCTCAACTTACGAATCCTGAAAATAAGATAAAATTAGTAGAATTTGTAAAGCACTATATCATTCCTCAAAAAGTGCTTAAAAATGAGTTTAATAGCTCGCAAGTCATTACGGTTTCTGGAGATAAATCGATTAAAATTAATACTGAGCTGAATGGCCAACATGTAGCCATTGGGGGTGCAAATATCATAGCCAGCGATATCGAATCTAAGAACGGAATTATTCATGTGATCGATCAACTGGTAACCCCAACAGACTATTTTGCTACCAGTTATTAAAAAATAAATTTTAAAACATTCATAAGCTTCCTTACACTAAGGAAGTTTTTTTATACCTAAAGCTGAATTTATAAATTATCCAGACCAATTTTCAAGTCTGTAATAGTATTTGAATATCTTTACACCTCTAAAGTTATTTTATGGAAAATCTTTTGGTTGCAGAGAACATCTATAAACGATTTGGAGGTTACACTGCACTAAATAATGTATCGATCACCATACCTAAAGGGAGTGTCTTTGGTTTGTTAGGCCCTAATGGTGCAGGAAAAACCACATTCATCAGGATAATCAATCAGATAACGATGCCAGATGAAGGCCAGGTATATCTTGATGGAAGACCTTTGCATCCAGAAGATATACAGCACATTGGTTATCTGCCCGAGGAACGCGGATTGTATAAGTCTATGAAAGTAGGGGAACAGGCGCTCTATTTGGCCAGGTTGAAAGGACTTTCTAAGGCTGAAGCTAAGCAACGATTGCAATACTGGTTTGAGAAACTGGAAATTACCGGATGGTGGGATAAGAAAATCCAGGAACTTTCTAAAGGAATGGCGCAAAAAGTACAATTTGTAATTACGGTGCTTCATAATCCAAAATTGTTAATTTTTGATGAACCTTTTAGTGGTTTTGATCCCGTAAACGCTAATATCATAAAACGTGAGATCTTAGAATTAAAAGAAAAAGGCGCTACAATTTTATTTTCAACACATCGTATGGAAAGCGTAGAAGAACTTTGTGATTATATGGCGCTTATCAATAAGTCTAATAAATTATTGGATGGTAAGGTTTCTGAAATAAAAAAAGAATATAAAAACAATACTTTTGAAGTAGGATTAGAGAGCGAACACGAAGCAGCTTTAATGGCCGAGCTTCAGGAAAAATTTAAGGTAGGTGCAGCTCATTTTAAGAGTATTAATGATGATCTTAAAGTAAGTATTCAGTTACAACCTCACGAAAATCCTAATGATTTAATTCAGTATTTATTAACCAAAGCAAGGATCAATCATTTTGTAGAAGTGATTCCTTCGGTAAACGATATTTTCATCAAAACGGTTACTCATAATGCGTAGTTTAAAACTTATCATTCAGCGGGAATATTTAGCGAGAGTTCGTAATAAAACTTTTATCGTAATGACATTTCTTAGTCCGCTTATACTGGTAGGAATGTTTGCTTTAATTGCTTATTTAAGTATGCTGAATAGTAGTGAACAGCATATTATTGGACTGCACGATGAAACTGGTTTATTTCTAAAAGAATTTCAGGATGATGAAAATCTTCAATATTTAAATTTCTCTGATAAAACTTTAGAGGAAGCCAAGAAAATCGTCCGTGAGAGTGAATATTACGGACTTATACATATTCCGAGAGCCGACAATAATTATGATCTTACGGGAAAGGTAGAATTTTTTGGGGAAGAATCTCCCGGTTTGGGAACGGTTCAGAATATAGAAAAAATCATTTCCAATAAATTACAAAGAAATGAGCTGATTCAACGTGGTATAGATGTAGCACAGATCGATGCTGTAAAAACAAAGGTCGATGTAGAAATTCAGAATTTTTCCGGAGAAACAACCTCGAAAATGGCGAATTATCTCCGAATGTTTTTTGGAGGTGCGGCCGGATACTTATTGATGATGTTTATTATCATCTATGGGAATATGGTGATGCGATCTGTTATTGAAGAAAAAACAAACCGAATAATTGAAATTATAGTGTCTTCAGTAAAACCTATACAATTAATGTTAGGGAAAGTACTGGGCACCTCATTGGCAGGAATCACACAATTTACGGTATGGGTCATTTTAGGCGGAATTCTATATACGATAGCCGGATTGTATTTTGGTATTGATTTAATGAATGCACAACCCGGCCAGATAGATACACATCAATTAAATATTCCTGAAGTGAACCAATTGGTTGCCGATGTGCTTAACTTACCAATCTTTAGTTTAATTGTTTATTTCCTGATCTATTTTTTAGGCGGATATTTTTTATATAGTGCAATCTATGCTTCTATCGGTGCAGCGGTAGATAGCGAGACCGATACGCAACAATTTATGCTACCGGTTATTATCCCATTGATGCTTGGGATTTATGTTGGATTTTTTGCGGTAATAGAAAATCCTCATGGGACGGTAAGTACGATTTTCTCAATGATTCCTTTAACTTCTCCTATAGTTATGTTAATGCGTATCCCATTTGGAGTACCATGGTGGGAAATTTCCCTATCTATTCTTATATTGCTGCTAACCAATACGGCAGTGGTATGGATAGCAGCAAAAATATACCGTGTTGGTATTTTAATGTATGGTAAGAAAGCTAGTTATAAAGAAATTTATAAGTGGCTTAAATATTAGAATGCAAAACGAAACGGCCAATCAGATTTCAGAAGTATTAGAGCAGGATATTTGGGGAAGTATAAAAGAGTTTTTAAACTTTAACCTGCTTAGTCAGCCATTTAAACTCACCGTAGGTGTGGTTTTACTGGTGATTTTTGTATTTATTTTAACCTCTGTTATTCTCAGGCTTATACGTAATTTTATTGCGGGTAAACTTTTAAACGAGGACAAATTAAAGTTTATAAGTGCTTTTAAGTTTGTAAAGTACGTAGTTTATCTTATTGTAATTTTAATTACCCTAAGCTCAAGTGGGGTTGATATTTCGATTTTACTAACCGCTTCAGCCGCTTTATTCGTTGGAGTAGGTTTAGCCTTACAAGAACTTTTCCAGGATATTATAGGGGGGATTTTTATCATTTTAGATAAATCCCTATTGGTAGGTGATATAATAGAAATAGATAATAAAGTTGCCAGAGTTTTCGAAATTAAATTAAGGACAACCAGAGCGCTTACCAGGGATGATAAAGTAATGATTATACCTAATCATAAATTTATAAGTGATACGGTATATAATTATACCCAAAATCATCGTACCACCAGAGAATGTGTAAATGTGGGCGTAGCTTATGGGAGTGATACCCAAAAGGTCAAAACACTACTTTTGGATTGTGTGGATAAGCAAAAAGGAGTGCTTAAAACCCCAAAACCTTTTGTGCTTTTTGAAGATTTTGGGGATTCAGCTTTATTGTTTGGAGTGTATTTTTACATCGGTGATAGTTTTACCGATCCAAAAATAAAAAGTGAATTACGTTTTAAAATCGACGATAGTTTTAGGCAAAATGGCATAAGCATCCCTTTCCCACAACGCGATGTTCATTTAATCCATACCCCGAATCAACCAAAAACTGACTAACATGAAAAACACTTTTAGAAGTATTTTAGTGCTATTCTTTTTGCTATTTTTTGGATTCTCGGCAAAAGCACAATTAACAGATCTGGCACGGATAGAATTTACTTATTTTCCCCAATCTGATTCTGATAATTCGTTTAGGAGGTTTAGAACTTTTTTCAATTTTCCCATAAAATTGAAGAAAGAAGGTAGTTATTTAGTGCCAGGGATAGAATATCGAAATGTAAATTTTAAATTTTATGATGATACTTCTTTTGAAACATTTCATTTAGATCGGTTTCAGTCCATTACTGCAACTTTAGCTTATGTTTTTCATTTAAATAATGACTGGAGAATGGGCTTGCAAACAGGGGCAAAGGCAGCTTCTAACTTTTCGACTAACCACCTACTAAGTGATGATATCATTTATGAAGGAGCAGTATATTTTATCAAGATTAAAAAAGGAGAAGATATACTTAAACCAACCCGTATAATTTTTGGATTACATTATTCCACGACTACTGGTTTTCCATTCCCGTTGCCTGTGGCGCATTATTATAAGAAATTTCATCCTAAATGGTCGTATATGTTGGGAGTTCCTAAAACTAACTTAAAATATCACGCTAACAACCGTAATGTTCTGCAGGCTTTTGTAACTTTAGATGGCTTTTATGCCAATGTTCAGGACAATTTTGATATTACCCCGTCAGTTCAGGATAGTACCGCTTTGGCCGATAGTATGTCTATGACCGTCATATTAGCTGGTTTGGGATATGAATATAGCATTACTGAACATCTAGGACTATATGTTTATGCCGGTCATACAATTATGAATGATATTCGTTTGCGCGATGTAGATAGAAATGACGTTTATACTATTAATTCTGTAAACACATTCTATGCGCGTGGCGGACTTAAATTTAGCGTATTTTAATGTCTAAAATATTATTAATAGAAGATGAAGCAGCCATAAGACGGGTGCTTGTTAAAATTCTAAACGAAGAAAATAAAGATTATAACGTTACCGAAGCCGAAGATGGTTTGGCTGGGATGGAATTAATCAAAAAAGAAGATTACGATCTGGTACTTTGTGATATCAAAATGCCAAAAATGGATGGTGTAGAGGTATTGGAAGCGACCAGTAAAATTAAGCCTGAAATTCCCTTTGTGATGATTTCGGGGCATGGAGATCTTGATACTGCCGTGCAAACCATGAGGATGGGGGCTTTCGATTATATTTCCAAACCGCCGGATTTAAACCGATTGCTAAATGCTGTTCGTAATGCCTTAGACCGAAAACAACTGGTGCAGGAAAATGCACGGCTTAAGAAGAAAGTAGGCAAAAACTTTCAGATGATTGGAGAGTCTGAAGAGATCAATAGGATTAAGGAAATTATTGAAAAAGTTGCTCCTACAGATGCACGTGTTTTAGTAACCGGGGCTAACGGAACCGGGAAAGAACTTGTGGCGCACTGGATTCACCAGAAAAGTGAACGATCCAAAGGGCCGATGATCGAAGTGAATTGTGCCGCGATTCCATCAGAACTTATAGAGAGCGAACTTTTTGGACACGTAAAGGGAGCTTTTACTTCAGCAAATAAGGATAGAGCTGGTAAATTTGAAGCAGCGAATGGAGGAACCATTTTTCTGGATGAAATCGGAGATATGAGTCTTTCTGCTCAGGCTAAGGTGTTAAGGGCTTTGCAGGAAAATAAGATTTCACGTGTTGGTAGCGATAAGGATATCAAAGTAGATGTACGTGTAGTCGCAGCTACCAATAAGGATCTGAAAAAAGAGATCGAAGATAAAAAGTTTAGAGAGGATTTATACCACCGGCTTGCGGTAATTTTGATAGAAGTTCCTTCCTTAAACAATCGTAGGGAAGATATTCCTCTACTGGTAGAGTACTTTTCCGAAAAAATTGCCAGTGAGCAGGGGACAAACAAAAAAACCTTTACTCAAGCGGCGCTTAATCAGCTTAAAGAATACAACTGGACAGGGAATATTAGAGAATTACGAAATGTTGTAGAGCGACTATTGATCTTGGGAGGAGCAGAGATTACAGAGGAAGATGTTAGTCTTTTTGCCAGTAAAGTTTAACAGCCTGAGAAACAAAGTATATTAAAAAGCTAAATCTTAAGATTTAGCTTTTTTCATTCATTGGTATTTATTAATGACAAGCCATCTGTTCCCTGCACTTAAAATCGTAAGTACTGTTCCTCTTTCAATACTTGTAACTTTACTGTTGGTGGTAACATCAAATAAATCATCCCCATCTATAAAAGACAAAGGTTTATCTGAAGTAGTGGGCCAGGATACTAAGATTATAGTTCTTCCTTTATGCTTAGAGGCTTCTGGAAGCTGAACCGAACTTAGATTATCATTTATTCTTAGGATTCCCAGATGATCTTCAATAGTAAATGTTCCCGTAGTACTGGTAGAGGAAACGTATGGATAATAGGTAGGTGGTCGCCATCGCATTATTCCATTTTCAGAGAGTGCCAATACCATTTCTTCCTTTGCTTTTTCAGAGGGGAAAACGTATTCTGTGGAAGGAGTAGCTCCAATTCCCAAGCGACCCGCAAAGTAGCCGGCAAAAATATTGGCATTGCGATCACCCTGCGCTTTACTGTAAATTCCGTAAATATTTCCCTGAGCTGTAGAACTTCCAATTTCAGAATACACTCCGTAATTATTGCTTTTTGCTCCGTACGTACGACCTACACGATTAAAAATTCCATAGATATCGTTTGTTCCTGTACTTTGAAATGTTTCATTAAATATTCCATAATGAATTCCCGATCCGGATCCGCTTACATTGTTTTTAATTCCATATTTTGTGCCGTTGGTTAAGCTTCGGTTGATATTCTCGATACCATAAGTCGTCAGGTTATTTTCTTCAGAATTTTGATTGTCTATTTTCATTCCTTTTTTGATATCCTCATCACTATTGGCAACAATGTCAATTTGTAGTTTAGCCTCGATATCATCAGTACCAATACCAATATTACCTTTACGATAAATGGAGGAGGCTATGTTTTCTGGCGAAGTTTCTTTTTTGGCTTCATAAAAATTAGCTTTGGAAGAATTACCCTGAATAGGAAACCAGGAAGATTCTTCAGCATTCCAGAAATAAAATCCCTTTGAGTAATCCGGAATAGTAGTAGCAAGAAAAACCATCATGCCATTTTGATCTGTCGTAGGATCATCTGAGGGAAACCTTGAAATACGCGGAATCAAAATTCCATCGGTATTTAAAGGATCCTCGGTATCTGAACTTTTTATCTCTAACCTTGCCTTTGGCTCTTCTGTATTGATACCTACCTGAGCCGGGGTGGAAAAGACAACTAAAAAAAATGATAATACTGATACATAACTTTTCATAGCAATAAATTTTAGGTTGCTAAAAAGCTAGAGGTTTCTGGGGAACTAATTTTTATTTAAAAATAAAAATTAAAACGCTATTAGTCAATGTTTTATATGTTAATTATAAAGGCGTGTTATGCTAAATCCTTTAATTTATCCTGTAATATCTTAATTTCATCACGTAATCGGGCAGCTTCCATAAAGTCAAGTTCTTTAGCGGCAGTTTCCATTTGTTTACGCTTTTCCCGGATTTTTTTGTCGATCTGAGGTTTTGTTAGATAAGCTCCTTCTTCTTCGGCAGCTTGCATTGGCGGCTTGTTGTCACCTTCAAATATTTCAAGCTTTTTCTTAACAAGTGTAGAAGACTCTAATTTTTTAACCAAAGGCTTTGGCGTAATATTATGAGCTTTATTATAATTCATTTGCTTGGTACGTCTATATTCGGTTTCATCCATGGTTTTTTGCATACTGTCCGTAATTTTGTCAGCATACAAAATTGCTTTTCCTTCTACATTTCGTGCAGCACGTCCTATGGTCTGGGTTAAAGAACGATTACTTCTCAGAAAGCCTTCTTTGTCGGCATCAATTATTGCCACCAGAGAAACTTCAGGGAGATCCAGCCCTTCTCGTAACAGGTTAACCCCAATAAGCACATCAAAAAGTCCACGACGTAAATCCTGCATAATTTCTACACGTTCTAGAGTGTCTACATCACTGTGAATATACCTACAACGAATATCGATCCTGGTCAGGTATTTCGCCAGTTCTTCCGCCATTCTTTTGGTTAAGGTAGTCACTAACGTACGTTCATCCTTTTCAACCCGTATTTGAATTTCTTCGATCAAATCGTCGATCTGGTTTTGACTTGGGCGAACTTCAATCACCGGATCCAAAAGTCCGGTTGGTCGAATTACCTGTTCTACATAAACCCCTTCACTTTTCTGAAGTTCGTAATCAGCCGGAGTAGCACTTACATAAATCACCTGATTTTGAAGTGTTTCGAATTCCTCAAATTTCAGCGGACGATTATCCATTGCGGCGGGAAGCCTAAAACCATAATCTACTAAAGTTTCTTTACGGGAACGGTCACCTCCATACATAGCATGAACTTGGGGAATGGTAACGTGAGATTCGTCTACAACCATTAAGAAATCATCCGGGAAGTAATCTAAAAGACAGAAAGGACGTGTGCCGGGTTGGCGACCATCAAGATATCTCGAGTAATTTTCGATACCAGAACAATAACCCAGTTCGCGAATCATCTCTAAATCAAAATTAGTTCTTTCGTCCAGTCTTTTTGCTTCAAGATGTTTTCCGATATCCCTAAAATAGTCGACTTGTTTCACCAGGTCGTCCTGAATGTTTCTAATCGCATTCTGAAGAACATCAGGCGATGTCACGAACATATTGGCAGGATATATATTCAAGCGCTCATATTTTTCGATAACATCATTGGTAGCAGGATCAAAAGCTTCGATATCTTCAATCTCATCACCAAAAAAATGAATTCTGAACGCATTATCTGCGTAACTAGGGAAAACATCAACGGTATCCCCTTTTATTCTGAAATTTCCGTGAACAAACTCAGCTTCCGTTCTGGAATATAAGCTTTGCACCAGGCTGTGCAGAAATTTTGTTCTGGAGATTTCCATATCCCGTTCAATGGAAACCACATTTTTACGAAACTCTACCGGGTTACCAATACCATACAGGCAGGAAACCGAGGCGACCACGATTACATCTCTTCTTCCGCTTAAAAGGGAAGAGGTCGTGCTTAAGCGTAGTTTTTCGATTTCATCATTTATGGAAAGATCTTTTTCAATATAGGTTCCGGAAGAGGGAATAAAAGCTTCCGGCTGATAATAATCGTAATAGCTAACAAAATATTCCACCGCATTATTCGGGAAAAATTGTTTGAATTCTGAATATAACTGTGCGGCAAGTGTTTTGTTATGTGCCAAAACCAACGTCGGTTTTTGTACTTCTTCAATAACATTTGCAACGGTAAAAGTTTTTCCGGAACCGGTCACCCCCAAAAGGGTTTGGAACTGGTCGTTTTTTTCGATTCCGCCAACCAGTTGTTTTATCGCGTTAGGTTGGTCTCCGGTAGGTTTATAGTCAGATTCAATCTTAAATTTCATGCGTTCTTTTTCTTAGCCTTACGAAGTTAAGCAATAAATATGCCTATTCAAATGCGGCTTAAGAAATAATAGGCTAAAGATTAATAAATGAAATTTTGGAATTATCTGGTAAGTTTAGATATCTTATAATCATTCTTCTTTTCGGCATATTCCTGTTCATTTATATAATCGTTGTTCAATAACCAATGTAGTTGTTGCATGAAAACATCTTCAGGAATATCAGGATCGATTCGCGTATATTTTTTCTTAATTTTCTCTTTTGATATTTTAATTATACGATCGGCAAAATCTTCCACTTTTTGTCGTGATGGACTATCTAAAAAGAATTGAATATTGACCTGGCCACCATGTAAAGTAAGAAAATTATTAAGAGGTGCATAAAAACAGCTTACCCCTAAACCAAATATAAATAAACCACTTATTGCCAATAAAATATTTTCAGAAATTTCACTTTTCTCCTCAAAAAAAGGAGCGATCCAACTGCTAAAAGCAATTAGAAAAAAGAATGATGCAACGATTTTTAATCCGGTTCTGGAATGAGATTCAATATGTTTTTTAGTCCCTATGTGTTCTATGTTGACGGAAAATTCGGTTGTTTTCAGAAATCTTTTCTCCTTGACAATTAACTCACCGTTATTTAGGAATTCAAATTCTTTTCTTCTTAATCCCGATTTCTGAATTAATTTCATAGCTATAAAATATTACAAATCCCTTTTCTTTAATAATGCATATGAAAAATATACAAAAAGGGCAGTCCAAACCAATACAATAAGAATCTGGTACCAATGTATGGCGTAATCTTTCTCGAAAGCAGATCCTAATTGATTTGCAGCAGATTTTACAGCGTTAAGTCTTGAAAATGGTTCTTTTACCAAATTACTCATCGATTCTAATGGGAAAAATTGAACGATTTTATCTGCAACATCAGTTCCCCTAAAAATTCGCCATCTTAGAACCGCGTATAATATACTCTCTACAATCCACCAGATAAACAAAAAACCAAGTGCAAAAGCAGAGCGTTTTACCAAAATTCCCAAAAATAAACAAAAGGCAAAAAATCCGGTCAGTTTTACGAAATAGGCCAGGATATATTCCAGGTCAGAGAATATGATCGAAAACTCGTTATAATCTGAAAAAGAAAGGCCTAATAGCAATGAAACCACAAAAAGGAAGATAGTAGAAACGACAGAAAATACCATCACCGTAATAAATTTCGATAAAATAAACTCCTTTTTTGACAGGCCGTCGATAAGGTTTTGTTTTAGTGTCCTGTTACTATATTCGTTAGACATCATCGAAACGATAACGATAGCTAAAAATAGTTTTAGTGTAGCCGCGATATAGCTGTTAAAATGCCAGATAAACGGAAAGTTGAAAATTCCCTGATCTGCGATTCTAAAATTGACCTGTCCAATGGGGAATTCTATAGATGCGATAAGGGCGATAAACGTGATTAAGATAAAATAGGTGAGAATAAGGATCTTTGATGATCTACTATATCTAAGTTTTAAAAATTCTATATTTAAGAGTCGTAACATTAGGCGCTAGTTTGATTGGTTAGTTGAAGGAATTGTTCTTCCAGGCTTTCTTTTCGTTTTATTAAATAGCTAAGGCTAAGTCCTTTTTCAAAAAGATACCGGTTAATTTCAGATGCGCTCATCGGCTCTTCGATAATCGCAGTAACCAAATTTCCTTTAAGACTTACTTTTCCGATGGAAGGATGCTGCTTTAATAACTGCTCAAGTAATTCGGTATTTTCAGCTTCCAATTCAAAGAAACCATGGCTGGCATTAATACCGTCAACCGGTCCGCTATATAGTTTTACTCCTTTTCTGATGATCACCACATGGCTGCACACTTTTTCTACTTCATCTAAGAGATGCGAGGCCAATAAGATAGTTGTGCCATTAGAAGCAATTTTACGAATAATCTCACGAATCTGATGAATTCCCTGTGGATCCAATCCATTAGTAGGTTCATCTAAAATCAAAATTTCAGGATCATTAAGTAGGGCAGAGGCTATGGCTAAACGCTGTTTCATCCCTAGAGAAAAGGTTTTAAATTTACTGTCTTTACGATCCAGCAATCCAACGATTTCTAATTTTTCTTCAACTTTATGTTCTGGTACACCTTTAATTTTACAAACCAATTTAAGGTTTTGTGATGCCGTCATATAGGGATAAAAATTTGGGTGCTCGATGATGGCTCCTACTTTTTTTAAAGCCTCGTGTGTAGATTCGGAGCCATTAAACCACTTAAAGTCTCCAGAGGTTTTGTTTACCACATTAAGAACCATACCTAAGGTGGTTGATTTACCACTTCCGTTAGGTCCTAAAATTCCGTACACGTTTCCTTTCTCGATCGTAAAGGATAAATTATCTACGGCCTTTAAGGGACCATAAACTTTTGTTAATTGATTAATGCTGAGGATTGTTTCCAAAATAGATGGTTTCTTTTCTTACACGACGACTAAATTACATTTTTGTTACAGTTTTCCCCTTACTATATTTATTTTTACTTGATAATTGAGGTTTTAGCTTCTAATTTTTAAAACTTATCTGAAATTAGAATTCTGTTAATCCTAATATTTTAAATACCTTCAGACGTTCTTCGGAACACTTAAAAAGCGCAAGAATATGGAACCTAAACTGATGTCTAAAAAGAAACCTTCTTTTCCTGTAAACGAACGTTTCAATAAATATCTGGCACGCTATAACCGAAACACAAAGATCCCTGTGTTTTATGAAGACTTGTTGCGATTTTCTGGATCTGTAGTGGTATATGATCAAGATGATGAAGATACCTACTGGGTACGCTGTTATTATCCTGAATTTGAACGACAGGAGATCGACGAAAGCCTAAAGAAGATCTATAATATCTTGCATTCTGATGGTAGCGATGATATGTTGGAGTTTTTGGCTGTTGATGCTATCGATTACTGTACCTTTGGGAATTCTAAACCTTTTCGCATAAAAGTTAGAAATATCCTAAACGATGTTTTTACCTATTTCTATGTTAAAAAGGCAGATGCTTCCCGAATTTACGGCTTAGAATTAGAGCATTTATTATCCCCCCACCGTATTACTTTTTTGGTGTATAAAGACACCCTGATCGAAGCTCATATTGCTGGAATTCCCGGAGATGTTTTTATCGAAGATCATTTACCAAGATTATCGGAATGGGAAAAAGCGCAAATCGCCAAACAATTCGTAAAGTTTAATGAACGTTGTACGGTTAGGCTTTTGGGCGATATGCGATCGTACAATTATGTAGTGATCCCAACTCACGATTTTGATCATGTCCAATATCAAATACGAGCCATAGATTTTGATCAACAATGTTTTGAAGGGAAATTTAAGGTATATCGTCCACAGTTTTTTAAAGAGAATTATAAGATGGTAAAACTGGTTTCAGAACGACTTCAATTGTCTTCAATCGAACAATATAGAAAAGAAGAGCGTTCCCTTTTGGCTAAAAGGATGATTAACACCCAGGCACGGTTTAAGCGATTGATTAAATGTATGAGTAACGATCATGTGTCAACCAGGGAAAATGTAAATCAGTTGCGAACCGAGTTATACCATTTTACCAAAGATGTGAAATTTAAACGCGCCAGCACCATGGGACAAATTCTAAGAACTGCGCTAGATTTTGTGCAACGTAATTACGAAGATGTAAATATGAAAAGGTTGTTGCAGTAAAACCTTTCGGTTTTAGACGAATTTCTATTGAAATTTTTAATACTGAAAAAGTTTGGAGAAGTCGATAAACCTAAAAAATTGTTTAGGTTTGCAGATTTTGATATTTTATAAATGACTCAATCAGAACATCAAATTTGAGCAAACTTTATGGTAAAACTTTACAAATCAATTAAATTATTAAGCGTCATTGTATTAGCATTTACATTTACGAATTGTGCAAGTGACGATGAAAACCGAATACCAAACTTTCCAGAATCCAATATGTCATTAATTCATGGTGACAGTCAAAAATCATGGCGTCTAGTAGAAGTGATTGATGACTATTCAGATGAAACTGATGATTTTTTTATTACTGCAGATTGTGTAAGTGATGATGTGTACACATTTATGGCTAATAAAGAAGTAGAAATCACTTATGGAAAAGTACTTTGTTTCGATCATTTAGACGAGGGACTTTTTAGTGCAGATCATGAGCAATTTTCGGCTACTTTAAAAATGATCGGCGATCCTGAAAGTATTTATTTGAGTTTTGGTAGAGGTTATGCAAATGAAGATCATACAGTTTTTGGTTCTACTTTTTCTAGTTATAGATTATCAGAACTGTCTGAAGGTAGAATGGTATTCTCTCACTCGAATTCTGGAATTATTGGTGATTATCATGAAGCCTATATCTTTGAAGCTATAGAAGTTTTTGAATAAGTGATAAAAAATAAAGGCCGAAATTATACAATTTCGACCTTTATTTTTTTATGATCTGTCTAGCTTTTTTCTTCTTTATTGAAGTACACCAGGTAATAATACATTTGTTTTTCTTCGTCCCAACCTTTTTCAACAAACTTGTCTGCTGATTCTGCATTTACAAAATCCATTTTAATCTGAATATTAGTATCCAGGTTAATCACGTTTTTCAGCTTTTTACGTGCATCAGTCACCGCTTTGTTGGCGATAGGGAAGGTGGTTAGATCTTCGATCTTATATTTTGGCGCTTTCTCGGTTTTATAATTCTGAAATTCAGGAACGAGATCCGGATTATCAATTACCGAGTTTAAGAAGTTGGATTCCTCAAAATCATCGTTTTTCGCGAAGTAATCCATACTTCGGTTCATAAACATCACTTCTTCCTTTTTATCTTCTGCAGGTAACACGACGTCTTTGGCGAAATTCTGACAGAATTTTAAATACTTTTTGGTGTAATAATTTTCATCAGCCATTACATCTACACCCAAAAAGTTCTCTAACCAGTATTTAGTGTCATATTTGTTAGAATCGATCGATAAAATCTTATAACCCTCAGCCCGTTGTTTATTAAAAATCAAAGCTCCTTTATCTAATTTTTGCAGATTGATCCCCTGTTGAACGATCATTTCCAGTATGCTTCCTTTTTCTTGAAATTGCAGGAAATCGTGCTTTAATTCCGATTTAAAAATTCCTATAGCTGGAAGTTTCTCGTTATCCAGCTGCGCATTTTCAAAATATACCACATACACTTCGCCACTTTTAATATGTGGATGTGCTGATTGTTCAAAAAGTAAGGTGGTTATTTTTTTTGATGCTTCGTGAATATTTTCTGGATTATCAAAAATGGCATTTGACAGATTGTAAAGTTCGTTAAATTCTAAATCAGTCTCATGATTAAATTTATAATAATTCTCTTCTTTTTCCCTAAAAGGCTTCAGAAAATACTCCTTGATTAAAGGGGTGATTTCATCATTTAACTGATAGGGTGCCGCAGATAAAAAAATGTTTTCATTACGGCTTTTGTTACCCACACGATGAATCGATAATGATTCAATTTGTGCATTATATAAGTTGATCATTCAGTTTAAAAATTATAAGTCGGTAAAAATTACAGCTAAAATTATAGAAAATTAGTTCCAGTTTTCATCAAAAGAAAAACTATCGTAATCGTCTACATCAAAATCGTCGTTAAAATTTTCGTCTGCCGCAGGATCTTCTTCAGCCTTAAATTCTTTATCTGGTGCATTAGACGGAATTTGCCCATGTACAAACATTAAATTTGGGTAATCACGGCCTTCTTCCACCTCTGCAATTTGTGCAAGTTCTACCATAAACGTCCACATATTAAAGAAATCGTACACGTAAAGTAGTTTGGTCTGGTCTTCAGAAAGTACGCTATCTAAAGTTGTTTCATTCATTAAACGAATGCTGTCGTCACCGCCACTCATGTCGAATTGATGAATTTCTTCACCTTGCGTCCATTCGTCATCGCTTAAATAAAACGAAGCCATTTCGGTTCCGTCAAAACCAAATGCCTGCACAATGGTGTTATGTAAATCCTCGAGCGTATCGGTTTTTAAAATTTCAATATCTCTAAAAACATCTTCTGCCGTGTCTAGAATTACTCTAAATCGATAAACCATAATTGAAAATTTTGAGCTTCAAAGTTAAGAAGTTTTAAGCGGTTTGCTACTCTTAAAACATTCTAATAATAAATAAAACTGAACACCAAATAATACCGAAGCAATTACCAGGTGTAGTGGCTGACTTAAAAATGGGAAGTCCAGATAATACATGGCCATTCCCGTAAAAATCTCGATCACAATTAGAAAAATGATCCAATTGGTTAAGCCAAGATTGTAAAATTTTTGCTTGTTTTTCCACCAGATAAAAAGGTTTGCCAAAAAGACCAAAACCGAAAATGAGCGGTGAATATAAAATGAAATTTCAGGATTGTTAAGCCATAAATCGCGAGTTCCGTATCCGAATATTTTTACCTGTTCGTCTACAAATTGTCTTACCTGTGTTCCTAAAACTACCTGAATCAAACTCAAAATTATTGATACGAGTACAACTGTTTTAAAAGTTTTAGAAACTTTAAAATCATACATTTTTACTGAAGAATCTGCTAGAATATACAATAAGATCGCTACAATTACCAGCGCCATTACCATGTGCAGGGTAATCCTAACAGGCGCTAAAACTGAATATACCACGGTGGCACCAAGCCAGGCCTGAAATACCATTAAAAATACTGAAAGCCACGATAGGATCGTAAGTCGTTTCCTGGTTTTCCATTTTCTGAAAGATAAAATGGCCATGATCAAAACGGCAAAACCGGCTAAAGCGCCCACTAGTCGGTTAACATATTCAGTCCAGGTATGCAGCGGATTAAATATTGCGTAATCGTGTTTGGTGTAGGTTTCCCAGTTGTCGGGATTATAATTTTCTGCGGAAGTAAAATCGCTTTTGGCAACTTTTAAACTTTCGTCTACAATAATTACCTGCCCTTTTTCATACTTTCGATCTGTCTGAAAAAGAAGTTCAGATTCCTGGGTAGGAGGGATGTAATATCCAAAACATTTAGGCCAATCTGGACATCCCATTCCGCTTCCCGTCATTCTTACCACTGCACCTGCTATGATTACCAGGTACACTAAAACCAGTGCAATTTTTACCGAATTTCGATACACAATTTCAATTTTTTATAAGTGAATTATTGGGAATTTCCTGATATTTTAATCTTGTTTTGATACTTCCTTTAAACCAAGTTTTTTACCTCTGCTAAGCATAAGTTCTTTTGCAGCGGCATGATCATTTGGGATTTCGCCTTCTAAAATTGCTTCTTTAATGGCATCTTTTATAATCCCAACTTCTCTACATGGCTTAATATTGAAGGTTTCCATAATTTCTTCGCCACTAACCGGCGGTTGAAAATTACGAACATGATCACGTTCCTCAACTTCTTTCATCTTTTGCCTTACGATCTTGAAGTTGTTGTGGTATTTCTTGTAACGACGCGGATTTTTAGTGGTGATATCTGCCTCGCATAAGGTCATTAGATCATCGATATTTTCACCGGCATCAAAGATCAATCTTCGTACAGCAGAATCTGTAACATCATCATCTACCACCGCGATTGGTCTGGAACTCATTAATACCATTTTTTGGACAAATTTCATCTTGTCGTTTAGTGGCATTCTAAGTCGCTTAAAAAGTTTGTAAACCATTTTAGATCCTACAAACTCGTGCCCATGGAACGTCCAGCCGTTCCTTTTATGGAATTTCTTTGTTGGGGCTTTACCAATATCATGTAATAGCGCCGCCCAGCGTAACCAAAGATTATCGGTGTTTTCGCTAATATTATCAACCACTTCAAGCGTGTGCCAAAAGTTATCTTTATGGCGTTGGCCTTCAATTTCGTCGATTCCTTCCAAAGCGGTAAGTTCAGGAAGGATAAGTTTTAAAAGCTTTGTTTTATGTAACAGTGCAAAACCTTTAGAAGGTCTTTCAGAAAGAAGGATTTTATGCAATTCTTCTGTAATTCGCTCTTTAGAGATAATTTTTATGCGCTTGTGATGCTCTTTTATGGCATCTAAAGATTTCTTCTGAATAATAAAATTAAGCTGCGATGCAAAGCGTATAGCTCTTAACATTCTAAGAGGATCGTCTGAATAGGTGATTCCTGGCTCAAGCGGAGTCCTTATCAATTGCGATTTTAAATCTTCAAGTCCGCCAAAAGGATCCAGTAAATCACCAAAATTAGCTTTGTTAAGACTTAGAGCTAATGCGTTAATGGTAAAATCCCGGCGATTCTGATCATCTTCAAGGGTTCCATTTTCTACAACCGGATTTCTACTACCTTCAGAATAACTTTCTTTTCTGGCACCAACAAATTCGATTTCCATATCAAAAGCTCGAAGCATTGCCGTACCGTAGTTTTTAAAAACCTGCACTTTTGGTTTATGCGGAAGTAGCTCAGAAACTTTTAGCGCCAGGTCGATTCCGCTGCCAACGGCAACAACATCGATATCTTTGGCATTACCACGTTGTAAAATAAAATCTCTAACAAAACCACCAATAACATAACTTTCTAACTGAAGTTCTTCGGTTGCCTGAGAAATTACCTTAAAAATTTGATGATCTAAAGCTTCGCTATAATTCTTCACTACATTAATTTTTCGCCACGAATACAGATACCTATAAAACGCTCATTTTAAAGTCTAAAAAAACCTATGAAATTTGGCTAATTTTATAAAACCTTATTCGTGGTTTAGCAATCTATTTACGTATTACTTTAACCGTTCCGTCGTTACTAAGTTTAATAATAGCCGATGGTTTTGAAGATTTTTTAGACTGGTGCAAATTTACTACATAGTCCACACCTTTTAAAATTTCAGGGCTAATTTGGGAAAAAGAACCCGGTGTTGGTTGCCCGCTAATATTAGCAGAAGTTGACACTAAAGGTCGGCGTAATCTTCTGGTCAATTCTTTACAAAAAGGATCTTTGGTAACTCGTATCGCAAGGGTGTTGTCTTCAGCAATTACATTTTCAGCCACTCTTATCGGATCATCGTAAATAATAGACGTTGGTTTGGCAGCATATTTTAGAATGTCGTAAGCAACTTCTGGAACTTCTTCTACATATTCATTCAGCATTTTAAAATCTGAAACCAAACAGATCATCGATTTGCTTTCTGCTCTTTTCTTAAGTGCAAAAATCTTATCAATGGCATCTGCATTGGTGGCATCACAGCCAATTCCCCAAACCGTATCGGTAGGATAAAGAATAAGTCCGCCTTTTTTAAGAACGGCTAAACAATTTTGAATTTCAGTCTTTTTATCTTCCATAGTTACCTTGCTAACGACCTGCAAAGATACTTCAGAAAATTTATGAAACCAGTTTTAAGTCGAAATTCCTTAAAATTGGACGATCTTTTTTAAATCTCTTTAATCGATTGTTTTTGTTTAAGTGATTTAGAAAGACTGGCGCCGCCAAGTAAAAGTCTAAACAACGGGAAATATTTGGGTTTTACGACACAGGTTAAACCATACCGAATGCGTAGAAAATTAAGTAAGAATTGATGTGCTAAAAAGCTATAATGTTTACGAGTATGGTAAAGTAAGGAGATCTTTAATTCTCGTTTAATAAGTATATTTACACTCTTTTTAATACTTACGCTTTTAAAATGAATGTATTGCGCTTCAGGAAAAATATAAGCATATTTTTTTCGCTCTCTTAAAAGTCGTATCCCAAGATCTGATTCTTCGTAGTATAGAAATAAATTAGTGTCAAAACCTCCAATTTTATTAAAATCTTCAGCATTAAAAAACATAAACGATCCCTGAACATAATTTACGGCTGTAGGTTTGTCAAAGAATTTTTTCCGACTGGGATATTTTTTGGGATTTACTTTTTCCAGAAATCCACGTTTTAGAATTTCCCTGCTAAGTGAAGAAAAGTGATCTATAGTACTTCTAAAATTTTTGTCTTCATCCAGCATTTGTGGCGAGCATACACCGGCATCTGGCGTAGCATCCATAAAATCTTTTAAAACCCAAAGACAATTATTGGTAAGCTGTAGCGTATCGTTATTGATAAACGCATAATATTTGCAATTCGAGGCAGCATTAACGCCAATCATATTTCCTGCCCCAAAGCCAAAATTTTGTTTGCTTCTTATAAGCTTTGTGTTCGGAAAGTTTTTTTGCTGAAGCTCACTTTCTAAAAGTAAATAATCCTCTTTTTCTGAAGCATTATCTACCACTATAACTTCTATCGCTTCTGTGTTTTTATGGGTTTCAAAAATCGAAGCCACGCAATCTAGTGTAAATTTAGCAGTGTTATAATTTACGATAATACAACTTATAGCGATGCTCATATTAGAGATTTAGAGATGTTTTTTTTGAAATATGTTCTAAAAAACGTTTAAAACTGATAATCCTGATTTATATTAAACTTAGATTGCAAAACGTGTCTAAAATACCAAAATTTGACTTTTAGCCTAAGAACTCCTAAGTTTTTTATAAGGTCATAATACTATTCATATTTTCATTAGTCTTTAAGTTTCTATAATCGTAATTTTGCAACATGAAAATCGTATACGCAGACGCTTTTAAAGACCAGGCTGGAAAAATAGATCAGATTTTAGCTGATTTTTCAGAGAAAGGGAAAACGCTTAGCAGTGGCCGAAATATCATTAAAACCTTCGATCTTAATGGTAGGCAGGTGAATGTGAAATCGTTTAGGATCCCAAACCTGATCAATAAAATTGTTTATCGTTTTTTTAGAAAATCGAAAGCTGCGCGTAGTTTTAGTTATGCTGAATATCTTTTATCCAGAGAGGTGGGGACTCCTTTTCCTGTTGCTTATGCTGAAGAGTGTAAGTGGATCACCTTTGGCCGCAGTTATTACATTTGTGACCATTTAGAATACGATTTTACCTTTAGAGATATCGAGAAATTTGAAGATGAAGCACAAAAAGAATCGGTTTTAAGGGCTTTTACACGCTTTACTTACGAGCTTCATGAAAAAAATATTGAGTTTTTAGATCACTCTCCAGGAAACACGTTAATACAAATCGATGGCGATCAATTTGAGTTCTTTTTGGTCGATTTAAACCGAATGAATTTTAAGCGGTTGGATTTTAAACAGCGCATGAAAAATTTCGCTCGCCTTACGCCAAATAAGGAAATGATCAAGATTATGGCTAACGAATATGCTATAATTACAGCCTGGAACGAAAATGAAGTTTTTGAAACCATGTGGGGCTACACTCAGGAATTTCAGGAGAAATTTTTGAGGAAAAAAAGGCTAAAGAAAAAGCTTAAATTCTGGAAAAAGTAATTTCCTAAACCCATAAAAATATCTCCCGTTTTTATCGAATTTCGACTATCGAGTAAAAGGTTTTCTATAGCTTTTTAAAGTAAAATAATTCAGTTTTTTTCTTAATTGATAGCGTCTTACCAGGTTTAAAGGTTTACTGGATAATTCAGATTTATCAGTGTGTAAAACATCAATACAGGTAGAAATTACGCGCTCGCTGCTTTTGCCATCAAAATAAGGATGCGTGTCGTAAATGTAAGATTCGATGTTTTTCAACAGTTTTTCTGAAGGTGAAAAAGCTGCTCTAATGGCGCTTTCAATTTCTTCAGCATTAGAAATATTGATAAGATGATTGGCAGGTTTATTATTTCTAAAAGTCACTACCGGTTTTTTCTGAAGTATAAACTCGGTAATTGCAGATGTGGTGTCTGAAAACATGATATCTGCCTGGCGAAATAGCGGAATAATATCTGTGGTATCGTAATATTTGAAGTTTTCGTGCTGCATTTTTTTAACGATCTCAATTTTCTCTTTATCCATTTTTGGATGCAGCACAGCCAGAAACTCAAATTCGCCAGTTTTCGATAATCTTTTTATTTCAGTGATCACCTCTTCATTATACAACCAGCTGTATTTTGGAGAAAAGGTAGAAGAAAGCAATATTGTAGGTTTTTCGCGCTTATTTTCTTCAATCTTAAACAAAGGATCTACTTTAGACCAACCGGTTTCTCTTACTAAAAAATGATTCTTTTTTTGCTGAATTTCATTAAATGGAATGGTGGTCGATGGCCCTTGGGTGCAATAAAGATCAAATAAGCCACGAATTCTAAAATGTCCTTTTTTATCGGTATGTTTATTGGCTAAAAATCCATGAAATATCTGCACCTTTAATCCCGGTAGAAAATCGGCAACCACATCGGTAATGCAAAGTACAATATGCGGTTTGTAGGCTAAAGCTTCTTCGATAGTCGCTAGTAATTCCCCGTTTTCAGGAAAATAACTTTTAGGGGCCTCCAACTCAGAAAACCATTTTACTTCATCATTTCTTTGCTTAATTTCTTCCTGAAGTGGTAAACCGATAGGCAAGGCATAAGTATGACTTATATAAATAAGAAAACGATAGGTCATTTCGCATTTATTTTTAGAAAATGATGTAACGGTTTTTCCATCAATGTTGGTAAAAATTTATCGTAAAGTTCAAAGACGTTTTTATGCAAATACTCCTGGTCTTTATCTGTAAATAATTCTGGAGAAAAATCTTTTAAATGCACCGAAACATTGTGTTTTCCATCCTCAAAAATATTCCAGTTGGCTTTGTTTAAAGCTGGTGAAAATATAGCAAAAGAAGGAATATTTAGAGCCTTTGCCATGTTTATGGCGCCACCTTCATTACCAATTATCGCATCACAGAAACTGGTAAGAGCTAAAAATTCCCGAAGACTTTCGCCGTAGATATCAAGATAAACTTTTTGCCGGGTTTGCGTATTGCAATGTCCTATCAAAGTGTTGATTTCTTCTCTTTGACTCGGGATGTAATTGAATAAGATCGAAGTATTTTCTTTAGCTGCAATTTGATCCAGGACCCTTGCTAAATAGGGCAGTGGGTAGGTTTTCTTTGCAGAACTTCCTAAAGCGCCTATCATATAGAGGGAATCTGAAATATTTACACCGCCTTCAACTAACTTTGCTTTTGCTTTTTCACGTTCGGTCTCAGTTAAGAATATTTTTGGTTTTAGTTGTAGCGGAGCATCTTTAATAATAGGCGTTACTAATCGCATTCTTTTCTCGATCGCAGCACCTGCGTTTGTTTTGGCCTGAATAGTTCTGTTAAAAACATGCGTATAGAATGGCCGGGTATATTTTTTATCGAATCCAATTTTATAATTTGCTCCCGAAAAACTGGTGATAATTGAGGTTTTTACAGTGGAATAAGCATCGATAATAGCGTAATAGTTTTCAATTTTAATCTGCTTTACCAGTTTATAAAACGGAAGCGTATTTTTACCAAATATCAACTTATCGATAAACGGATTGTTTTCTACAACCGCTTTGGTATGAGGATAAATAAGGTAATGCAATTGCGCTTCGGGATAGGCTTTCCGAAGTGCTTCAAATAAGATTGAGGACGTAAGCACGTCCCCAATCATTTTTTGTTGTATTACCAGAATTTTCATTTATACCGCTACATCATATTCTCTAAGCGCATCGTTTAGAGACGTTTTTTTATTGGTACTTTCTTTACGTTTTCCTATAATCAATGCGCAGGGTACATTAAATTCTCCTGCCGGGAATTTTTTGGTGTAACTACCAGGAATTACAACAGATCTTGCCGGAACAATCCCCTTCATTTCTACGGGTTCATCCCCGGTTACATCAATAATTTTTGTAGATGCCGTAAGTACAACATTAGCACCAAGTACTGCTTCTTTTTCGACACGTACACCTTCTACTACGATGCTTCGAGATCCTAAGAATGCATTATCCTCTATAATTACAGGAGAGGCTTGCAATGGTTCTAAAACACCACCAATACCAACACCACCACTAAGATGAACGTTTTTACCAATTTGTGCACAACTACCAACTGTGGCCCAGGTATCCACCATTGTACCTTCGTCTACATATGCACCTATATTTACATAACTTGGCATCATAATCACACCGCTGGAAATATAAGCACCATGTCTGGCTACTGCATTTGGTACTACACGAATTCCTTTTTCTTTATAGCCTTTTTTTAGAGGCATTTTGTCATGATACTCAAAAATACCAGCTTCAAGGGTTTCCATTTTTTGAATAGGGAAGTAAAGAACCACTCCTTTTTTTACCCATTCGTTTACCTGCCATCCACCTTCAATCGGCTCTGCTGTTCTTAGTTTACCTTCGTCCAAAAGAGTAATGACTTCTCTAATGGCATCCGTAGTTTCTTTATCTTTTAACAGCTCACGGTTTTCCCAGGCTGCTTCGATTTTTGTTTTTAAGTGATCCATACATCTAATTTTTAGCAAATATAAGAGCTTCAATGTAATTTTTGGGGAGCTATGGATATAAACCTTACCTTTGCATAAATTTTGAAGTATGGCAAGAGTAATGGCATTAGATTATGGGGTAAAGCGAACGGGGATAGCCGTTACTGATGAGCTTCAGATGATTGCCAGCGGACTTACCACTATTGATACTCCGTCCCTTTTAAATTTTCTTGAGGATTATTTTAAAAAAGAAAAAGTAGAAACGGTTGTGGTGGGAGAGCCAAAGCAAAAAGACAATTCGGCCAGCCAAAGTGAAGTTTTTATAGCTGAATTTCTTAAAAAATTTGCCGAAAAATTTCCTGAAATGAAGCTGGTTCGTGTCGATGAGCGTTTTACCAGTAAAATGGCCTTTCAGACGATGATCGATAGCGGACTCAAAAAGAAAAAACGACAAAACAAAGCTTTGGTCGATGAGGTAAGTGCAACCATTATCCTGCAGTCGTATCTTTATTGAAAAGGGAGAAAGTAGAAAGTTTGAAAATAATAAAATTGAAGGGTAGAAGTTTTATAGATAGCTTCCGCTACTGTAAAAGCATTAGAAATAAAGGAATACTGATGATACAATACCTTTTCCATTAGGCATTTATCATTTAAACAGTATACATTACATTTTAAACAGCGATTAAAGATTGATATATGATTTTACCAATAGTTGCCTACGGTGATCCGGTATTGAAAAAGAAGGCAAAACCAATTGATAAGGACTATCCGAAGTTAGAGGAATTAATAATTAATATGTGGGATACCATGTATAATGCCTACGGTGTGGGGCTTGCTGCACCACAGGTTGGGGTTCCTATTCGTTTATTCGTAATCGATGCAGCACCTTTTGCCGAAGATGACGATTTAACTGCGGAAGAAAAGGAATATTTAAAGGGCTTTAAAAGAGTGTTTATTAATGCCAAAGTGATCGAAGAAACCGGAGACGAGTGGGCTTTTTCTGAAGGTTGTTTAAGCATTCCCGATGTTAGAGAAGATATTTTTAGAAAGCCAGAGGTAACTATCGAGTATCAGGACCAGAATTTTGAAACCAAAAAGGAAACTTTTACTGGTTTAGCCGCACGGGTAGTACAACACGAATACGATCATACGGAAGGAATTCTTTTTACTGAAAAGATTTCTAGCCTTAAGAAACGACTGATTAACGGGCGTTTAAAAAAGATTTCTTCAGGTAAGATTAAAGTGGATTATAAGATGCGCTTTCCTAGCGTAAAAAAAGGTCGTTAATATTTTTGATAATTTAAAGCGGGGTGTGATATTTGCCACCCAAATTCAAAAGACACTATGGGATTAGATAAAATTTTAGCAATATCAGGAAAACCAGGTTTGTATGAGCTTGCTGCACAAACCAGAGGAGGATTTATTGCAAAATCAATCTTGGATGGAAAGAAAATCGCCGTTAATATGCGTCATAACGTAAGCATTCTTAGCGAGATCGCGATTTATACCTATACAGAAGAAGTACCGCTTGGACAGGTACTGGAAAATATAAAGCAAAAAGAAGATGGTGGTGAAGCAATTAGCCACAAATCTTCTAAAGCCCAACTGGAAGATTATTTTGCTGAAGTGTTATCGGATTATGATGTAGATCGCGTATACCTGAGTGACATTAAAAAAATTATCCAGTGGTATAATCTTCTTACTAAAAACGGATATACCGATTTCTCTAAAGAGGAGGAACCGCAAACTAGCGGAGAAGAAGAATAGTTATTACGATTATTTCAAAACAGCAAAAACCTGTTTGAGCATTATACTCAAACAGGTTTTTTTTGGTATTGTCAAAAAGGTGAATATCTAAAATTTTTTATTTTTCTGAGATTCAGAGAATTAATAAATTCATATTTTGATGTTTTCGTAAAATTTAACTTTTATTATTAATGTATTAACGATTTCTAATCAGATTTTAATCTCAATCCAATAATATTCTAAAGTGAGTCTTTTAATTTTGATGTAAATCAAAAAGAAAAATTAACGCTATGAGATTTAATATTTTAGTTTTTATAGGATTATTGATTTCTGGCATAAGTTACGGCCAGAAACAATCTGAAAATGTAAAAGAGGGAGATATTTTTACGATTAATTCCAGTAGTAATTTAAAGTTCCATTCTTTAAAACTTCCAAAATTAAATATGTTGGTGAAGCAGGGGGAACGACCAAATTATAAAAAACTGGATGGAATGGAAGTAGAAGTAATTTCTATAGAAAACACAAATAAAGGAACTTTTGCAGTTCTAAAAAGAAGCAACGATGAAAACTTCTTTATTCATCGTAAAACGATTAAAGCCAATTTAGATAAGGCTTTTAGTTACGGGGAGTTAAAGTAGATTAGATTATTTTTTCCAAACGAAAAGGAGTATAGTTTTTTAATTATACTCCTTTTTTATGCGATCTAATTTACGTTTGTTATCCCGATCTTTAATGGTTTCTCGCTTATCATAAAGTTTCTTACCCTTGGCTAGCGTAATTTGTATTTTTGCCAGTCCGCGATCGTTAATAAATAATCGAAGCGGGATAATCGTTAATCCACCGTTTTTCACCTCTTTTTCCAGTTTTCTTAATTCCCGCTTCTGTAAAAGAAGTTTACGCTCACTTTTTGGATTATGGTTAAAGTGTGTGGCATGAGAATATTCTTCAACATGCATATTGATCACATATAATTCACCGTCCTGAAATTCACAGAAACTTTCGGCAATCGAAGCTTTACCCTGGCGTATGGCTTTAATTTCTGTTCCGGCTAATTTAATTCCGGCTATATATTTATCCAGGAATTCATATTGAAATTTAGCCTTTCGGTTTTTTATATTTATAGTATTTGCTTGTTTCATTTACATTGAAATTTCATAATTTTCGATGTTCTGCTATGTTAGAGGTTCTAAAGTATAATAGCATAAAATCCCAGACGTACCTCTTATAGACTGCAAAAATAGTAAGCTTTAAAAGATTATTGAGGGATTTTAAAGAAATCGTAACAAACAAAGGTAGTGATTCATTTCCATTTCACTTCAATCACGCTCTATAATATCTGGACTACCTGAAAGGATTTATTATCTTTGCCGACTATTTTTGAGCTATGAAAAAAGTTACCCTACTCTGCACAATTTTATTGTTAGTTATTTCCTGTCAGGAAAAAGAGCTTGACGCTAATCAAATTATAAACAAAGCCATTGAAGTTGCCGGAGGTGAAAAATATGATTCAGCTAATATCTCATTTACTTTTCGCGATAAGCAGTATAAAAGTAGCCGAAAGAACGGTAGGTTTCATTTGGAGCGCCTTCAGGAAGATTCTTTAGGAAATAAAATTACCGATATAGTAACCAATAACGGCTTTACAAGGAACAGGAATAATAAGGAACTTAGTTTGCTTGATTCCATAGCTAGTAAATACTCAAATTCGGTAAATTCAGTACATTATTTCGTGCAACTTCCTTATGGTTTAAATGGCGATGCTGTGAATAAAAATTTACTGGGCAAGGACAGTATCAAAGGAAAAGAATATTACGAGATCAAAGTGACATTTAATCAGGATGGTGGCGGCACCGATTATGAGGATGAATATTTATATTGGATAAATACCAGTACTTTTACAGTAGATTACCTGGCGTACAGTTATCACGTGAATGCAGGCGGAATTCGTTTTAGAGCGGCTTTTAACCCAAGAATAGTTAACGGATTACGTTTTGTAGATTATAAAAATTATGCTGAAGATGATCTTTCTACGCCACTAGAAAATTTGGATGCACTCTATGAGGCCGGTAAACTTAAATTATTTTCTGAAATAATTACTGAAGACGTAAAGGTTAATATTTCAGAATAAGTTTGCTTTGTAATCTAGAAGGGCCTGGTAAGGATTACCTTCCAGTCCAATCAGTTTTGCGAAGGCAGGCTCTGTTTTTAGTCCTCTTACTTTAAGTTTGATGATATCTCTACGGAATTTTTCATCGTTTTCCTGAAGGATTTTATGTTCGATAATCATATGACGATAGGCATTTTGTTCTGCTACCCGAAGGTTTTGTCCAAAGATTTCGATTTCGAAATTTTGGCCTTTGAAACTGCAAATGCTGGCCGTGTCCCCGAATCTTGATGTTGTTCTACAACTAAATTGGAGTTGCTCTTTATAATGCTCAAACAGTTTTTGTTTGAATTCATCATGATTTCTTATCGCACAGGAAATATCCAGGTCGCTGGAAGCAATGGCAATATCTAACGGAATGGTTCCTGTAAGTACAGGCTGAAATTCTTGTAAAACTAAAAAGATTTTTAAATCTGAAAGTTCACGATACGCCAGTTGCTGAATATTGCTACCATATTTTAGATAATCAATATTTTTAAAATCCATTGGATGTGTTTTTGTATGCGATTATTCGTAACCTTCGATAATCGGCATACCAGCCATCTTCTTTTAAAAGTGTTGTTTTTAATCTTGTTTGCACTTCGTTCTTAATACTTTCAGCCTCAACATCGGGTATACCTTCAAAAAATCCCTTTCCAAACATCGCAAGCCAGTCTGTAATTCCGCTTTCAGCATCGGCTAATTTGGTGGGGCGATCGTATAATTCGGCTAAACGGATGTCAAATCCTGTTTGTTCCAGAACAGTCGTATATTCTGCAACCGATGGGAAATACCATAAGTTGATATTGGCCTGTTTTTGATATCCTTTTTCTAATAATACCGCTTTTACCGTTGTTTCAATTTTTTGCACATTTCCTTTACCGCCAAATTCCAGTACTACACGTCCATTTTTCTTTAAATGTCTTAGCATATTTATGGCGGCCGCTTTATAATCTTTTACCCAGTGTAAGGCGGCATTAGAAAAAATAGCATCAAATTTTTCGGTAAAATTAAAATTTTCGGCATTAGCTACTCTAAAATCAAGATCGGGGAAATTCTTTTTAGCACTTGCAATCATGCTTTCAGATGCATCCATTCCAATAACTTCGGTGCTGCTACTGGCAATTTTTGCAGTAAGCTGACCCGCACCACAGCCCAAATCCAAAATAAGTTCCCCTGTTTTCGGTTTTAATAGTTCGATTAAAGCACTTCCGTAATTAAATACAAAATCATGCTTGGTATTATATAATTGCGCATCCCAGTTTGTCGCCATTTTTTAATTTTAAAAAGATTAAATAGTATCGGTGCTAAAAGAACTAGTTTCTGCCAGGTCTCCTTTTAAACGATATTTCCAACGTAAGGTTTCTGTATATTCCAAACCAAAATTAGTTTCGGTTTCCAGGTAATAGATTTCGGTTTCAAAATCGTTAAAAATATCATTATAAATTTTTTCAGCGAACTTTTGCCATTTCATCTGGGAGTCGATATTGGCTTCGTTAAAAGCCTTACGCATTTTTCGGGCGTAAAGCTCTAGTAAATCAAACTTAAGCTGATTGTATTCTAATTGATGCTGGTTTTGGTATTGAGGCTGAATATAACTACAGTTAAGAACAATGATGGGTAAGACTTCAATGCTACCTTTGCTGCCAATTTTATAATTCTTATAATCTACATTTAAAGTAGCGCAAAGAAAAGAAGGGCGTTCTATTTTTGGAGCACCTTTAAAATATTTCCAGTCCAATGAATGTTCGCTACTCCAAATAAGCATTTCTTGAAAAGTAAAAATATCATCCATTTTAAGGATTTTAAACTTAAGCTGATGACAGGTGGATAATGCATTGGGTAATTTATGTTCCGTAATTTTTATGGCATTGCCGCCAAATTTTCGAGCCTCATTTTTGGCCAGGTCCAATACATGTTCGTAGCTGCAATCTACCGTTAATCCACCATCTTTTAAGTGAAACTCCCCAATAGTTTTTGTAGGAATAGAATCGGGTATCTTTTTATATTCTTCTATAACAACAACGGCATCATTGTTATGAAGCGGAGTAAATTGCTGAACGGCTTCTCCTCTTAATTTCATTTTAGAAGCACAGGATATTGCGCTTAATGCCAGAAATAAGGAAAGTAATCTTCGCATAAATATTGAGAAATGAAAAATAAATTTAACAAAATAAAGTCTAATTTGCTCTATTGTGAACAAAGATTTAATGAACACAATTTTTCTGTTAATAATTCTCAATTAACTTGAAATTCGAAAAGCTTTAACGGGGATTTATCAGCCAGGCCATTCTTGGTAATGTACCTTAGAAAAAAATTAAAAGCTATGAGTACATTAATTAAAAACAAAACAATTACAACTGTTAATCCAACTACAGGTAAAAGCCTAAAGGATTATCCATTAATGACCAATGAAGAAGCGAGCGAAGCCGTAAAAAAATGTCACGAAGCTTTTGTGAAGTGGAAAAAATATTCTTTAGCGGAAAGAGCAGAAGTGCTTAAAAAAATAGGAAGCACATTAAAAGATTATAAAGAGGAGTTTTCTAAGCTTATGACCAGCGAAATGGGAAAACTTGTTTCTCAGGCTGAAGAAGAAATTGATCTTTGTGCAGCTATTTGTGAATACACCGCTGAAAATGGTCAAAAAGAGTTAGCTAACGAACCTGAGCGTGAACTTCCTGATGGAGGACGTGGAATCATTACGTATTCTCCTATTGGAGTTATCTACGGAATACAACCATGGAATTTCCCTGCTTACCAGGTCGTACGATACGCTATTGCTAATTTAATGGCTGGTAATGGAGTATTATTAAAGCATGCTGAGGGTACAACAGGATCTGGTTTGATGTTAGAGGAAATCTTTGAGAAAGCCGGTTTACCTAAAGGTTTATTTACCGTATTGATTATAGATCATGATCAATCTGATGATATTATCAATAATGATTTTGTAAGAGGAGTAACCTTTACCGGAAGTCCTAATGGGGGTAGAGCAGTGGCTAAAAAAGCCGCAGGGAATCTTAAAAAAACAGTACTAGAGTTAGGCTCTAACGATGCGTATTTGGTATTAGATGATGCAGATCTGGAAACTGCTGTAGAATGGAGTGTAAAAGGTAGAATTTATAACAACGGAGAAACTTGTGTAGCAGCCAAAAGATTTGTGGTAACCGAGAAAAATTACGATGCTTTTCTAGAGTCTTTCGTAGAAAAAATGAAAAATGTAAAATTTGGTGATCCAACAAAAGAGGATACACAAATTGGCCCAATGGCACGTCAGGACTTGAGGGAGAAATTACATGAGCAGGTGGAAGAAAGTGTGAAAAATGGCGCTAAAGTTCTTTGCGGCGGTGGAATTCCAGACGGAGATGGCTTCTTTTACCCAGCAACTGTATTGGCAAATGTGAATCCTGGACAGCCAGCATATGATGATGAATTATTCGGACCGGTAGCCTCTGTCATTAAAGCAAAGGACGACGAAGATGCGATGAGAATTGCGAACGATAGTAGGTTTGGTCTTGGTGGTGGAATTTTCTCTAAGGATGAGAAGAAAGCCATCGAGTTAGCTGAAAAGCATTTTGATACCGGAATGGTTTTTATTAATTCTTTTGGTGTGGCGCAACCTAATATGCCTTTTGGCGGAGTTAAAAACTCTGGTTATGGTAGAGAACATGGTGGTTTTGGAATCAAAGAATTTGTAAATACCAAAGCAATTAATATTCTGCAAGGATAAAACACTTAAGATGCTGAATTTAGTTTTGGCGCAATTGGTTGGATAAAGCCGTGAATTGATTTTCACGGCTTTTTGCTTTTCAATTCCCTTTTTTAGTGATTATCGGTCATTTAAATAACAGTTATTTTCGCCATTCCGAAATTCCATACTCTAAATATTTTCAAAAATATTTACAACTTAAAATTAATTTATAGCCTAAGCTTATTAGTACAGGTGTTTTGTTCATCAAGTGAATTTTCATCGAAATTTGCAAGGAATACAAGTAAAATGCAAGCTTAGATATAAAATCTTTTGCAATATTTACTCAGCATCAGGGATTTCTAAATTGAACTCAAATTAGTTTATGGTTAACTGCTGAATAGAGTTTTTTCCATTTGAATGTACCTGAACAATAAATAATTTGCCATGTTCTGTTTCATCAATATCATTATTAAAATATTCTTCTCCATAAACAGCATTGGCGAAATAGGGGGTAGTATTGGTGTGTCCCACCACCAGTACTTTTTTTCCTTTAGTAGCTTTTTTAAATGCTTCGGAATTTAATTTGGTATGATCGTAGATTTCAATTTTGAGTCCTTTACTTTGTGCAGTAGGTTGAGCCGTTGCTTTGGTTCTAATAAAATCAGAACTATAGATAGCATCAAAATCTACGGCAGTAAAAACATTTTTCCAATTTTCAGCTCGTTGCTTCCCTTCTTCAGTTAATGTAGGATTGCGGTTTTCTCTATCGGTAGTATCTTTTTCAGCATGCCTTATAAAATAATACGTGCTTATTTCATCAAATTTCGGCTCCGCTTTTTCCTGATTTTTTTGTGGGCTTTGCTGGCAGGAAATAGCTATTAATATAAGACTTAAGAAAAGATATTTGATATTTGGTGTCATGATTTTTTCCCGTTTTGTTTTAAATTTTAGACCAAGCTAATTGTGTTTATTCCTTAAAATCAATTTCCATTAAAATAAGCTGTGTTAGTTGTCTCCCGAAGCTATTAAAATTATTATCAGAAATTAGTAGTAAAGACTGTTTACCATTTTCGAGTTTTGGGCCAAAACACATTCCCTCTATATTATCGATGATTTTATCGGTTAGTTGATCTTTAACCGATTTAAAATCGAATACCAAACGCTTTCTGGCTGGCGAAAAACTAGCTTTTTTAAGTGATTCTTTTTCTAAAATATTTCTCGCCCTCTTAGTGTCAACATCAAAAATTTTCACGGTGTTGCTATGTGAGCCATGACCGGCAGAATAGGCGCGCTCTAATACCAAAAAATTTCCCTCCTTATACTCTAACAGCTCGGTAACTCCGTTTACAGCAAAATACATCCATGGAATTTTTGATATACCATCCAATCGATAGGCAAACTGATTGGTTGCTTTTTTAATGTCTTTGTCGAAATAAGTAATTCTGGTAAATGATTTTGTAGGAAATAATTTAGGTTTGGGGCCATCTTTTTCCAGCGGAAGTTCGGTAGCCACCCAAAATCCGTTACCATCGTAAGACTGCGCCAAACCTTCAAAAACCCCGTTATGTCTGGGTTTTTGCTCGCCTTGAGCAGTAAAATGCTGAGGAATTTCAAAAGCATCCTTAAAATTTCCACTTTCGTCTAAAATAAAAACAGAAGGATCTTTTTGGTTATTAATGCTCCCTTCACTACTAATATACACTTGATTTTCTTCGGGTAAAAACCTAATGGCTTCAGGATCTAAAGTATGATCTTTGAAGAATTCAGCAGTCTTTTCGATCATTACCGTCTTTTTAAAGTTTACGGTATCAATTTTATTTCCGGAAAGCTTAATTTCGGCTTGATAGAAACGGGCGTCTGATGGTGTATCGACAATAAAATAATAGCTACCATCCTTATAATCAATCCCTGATAGACCACCAACTTTAGTGTTGTCTATTTTAAGATCTTTGTCGATAACATATTCGTCCAGAAAACGAATTTGTAATCTGTCATCTTCAATTTTTCTGGTGGTGGCGCAGGAACAAAAAAATAGTCCCGTCAGGCCCCATATTGCTAATTTTTTCATCATCATTTTTTTCGGGTTAAAAATAACAAAAGCTTAAGTAAAATATGGCGATTTCTTATGATTAATCAGCTGATTGATATTGTAACTTTATATTGTTAACCAATAAAAACAAATGTTATGAATAATGATCAGCTAGAAGGAAAATGGAAACAGATAAAAGGTGAATTTAAGCAGAAGTACGGGAAAGTAACTGATGACGATGCAACCTACTCTGAGGGGAAATTTGATGAAATGCTTGGAAGACTGCAGGAAAGAACCGGTAAGTCCAAAGAAGAATTGAAGAAAGAGATCGATAGGTGGTAATTACGATAATCGTCTGAAAACAAAAAAGACTGTCTGAAAAAGGCAGTCTTTTTTATTTAAATAAGCTAGAGCAATAACGTCATAAAACAGTAAGGATAAGGGGGATAGCCTCTTATTCATTGTTATTAAAATTGTTTTGGATTATTTGGACCAGTTGACCTACGTGATAACCATCCACAAGCGCATGATGGGCGTGAATTGAAACTGGCATCATAAGGCCTTCTTTACTTTTATGGATTTTTCCAAATGTAATTTTTGGGCAAGTATCGTTAATGGAAAATTTTCTTGCATTTGAGATAGAACTGAAATTAATCCAGGGAATAGCAGAATAATGTATTACTTGCTCATCCATATTTGCCGGCATAAGTAAATCAGAGTTTTCTATTCTTTTTCTTTCTTTAACGAATTGATCAAGAAATTCGTTAAAGTGCTCACTGTGCTTAAGATACGAAAAACCAAAAGTCTTGTTTTTTCTGGCTATAGTTGTAGAAATATGGATAACATCAAATTGATAAATTTGATCATTTATAATTCTTTGCCGAAAATTGTTAACTTGATTAACTGCTTTATTGGTTTGATATAAATAATAAGCAAAGAAGGGAATTTTCTTTTTTTTGCAGTAATTATAGATGTTTTCACAATTTAAATGAGTAGTTAGTCGACCCTTAAAAAACTGTTTTTAGCCTTATATTTTTATTTGGACTGTTAGTCTGAAAAGGGAAAATGACGATATAAAGTAACAGAGCCATTTCC